>Ga0153915_10000944_pt1 | contig 26811 bp, 19 predicted proteins | sample Opewatmetagenome_2_FD_107003 | JGI IMG/M metagenome (GOLD analysis project Ga0153915, IMG submission 107003) | Freshwater wetland microbial communities from Ohio, USA - Open water 3 Core 3 Depth 3 metaG | ecosystem: Environmental > Aquatic > Freshwater > Wetlands | place: USA: Ohio, Lake Erie...
ACATGGATTTCGGTATGATCGGAGCGGGCGCCGTCATGGGCCTATCGGCCATAGGTTCCGCAATCGGCCTGGGCATCGGGGGCATGGGCACGATCGGCGCGTGGAAGAAGTGCCTGCAGAGGAACAAGCCCGCACCGTTCCTCATGCTCGTCTTCGCCGCCGCCCCCCTCACCCAGACCATCTACGGCATGATCACGATGAACGCCATCAAGGGTTCCACGGTGGACCCCTTCCTCAGGATGGCCGCCGGGATCTGCTCGGGCCTCGCCATCGGGATCTCCGCCATCTACCAGGGCGTTGACGGCGCGTCCGCGAGCGACGCCTTCGGGGAGACGGGTGCCGGATTCGGCAACTACATCATCGTCATCGGACTGACGGAAACGGTCGCATTGTTCACCATGGTCTTCACCATGGGGATGATGGGCTAAAGAAGATCCGGGGCCGCGGCATCCGCCACGGCCCGCTTTTCCTCTTCACCCCTCCACGGTCATCCGCGCCAGTTCCCCGCAGCTCTTCCATTCCACGGTTCCGGGCGGCAGCGCCCCGATCCTCCGCCCCACCTCGTCCAGCGCCGCCAGTCCCGTCTCCAGGCCGTTCGAGAACAGCGACTGCCAGTGGGTGAGCAGGAGGGGCCACCCTCCGGCATCCAGGGCGCGCCGCAGTCCCCCGCGGCTCCCGTCGCGCGTGAGGATCCTGTCCGCCACGCCCTGAACGAAGGCATCGTCCGTGCGCGGCGAATCGATGGTGTGCCAGAAGAAATCGTCGACGGTGGTCGGGATGGAGACGAGGACCGTCTCCCCTTCCCGCAGGGCCACCCACGGCCTCGATTCCGGCTTGTCGTGGAGCATATGAAGGAAGTACCAGGAAAAATCCCGGCCGAACACGGCCCGCTGGGCTGCGACCATGGAGGCGATGTACTCCGGCTCCGACCTGATGCCGAATACCCAGGGCGAGGTGAAGCCCGTGGCATCCACCCCGGCTGCCCTGAGGATCTCGAGCTGCCGTGCGAGGTAAGGAGTCATGGACGCGCGCGTCTGGGTCTGCGACCAGTCCGATTCGCCGATGGGCAGGTACCCGCCGTGTTCCAGGTCCACAATGAGGTTGTGCGTCAGTCCTTCCGGCGTGAAATCGAAGCGCGCGGAAAGGCGGCGCTTCGCGGTATCCAGCCAGGCGCGCGTGAGGGCCGGATCGTGGCCCGCGATGCCGGAGGCCACATCACCGTGGCCTGCCGGCATGGGCACGATGGAGATCTTGCCCGCCATCCCGTGGGATTCCACGACGTCGCAGAACCGGTCCAGGAACCCGTTGGGCACCTCCCCCAGCAGCGGCCGCCCATCCCTCGTCTTCTGCTCCCTGTGATGCACGTCCCGAAGGTGTTCCCTATACACGTGGACGAGCGGGCAGCTGTCGTCCACCAGGAGGCTGATGGGCACGCTCACAGGATCTTCTCCCCGGCTTCGTTCCAGGCGCTCACGGGTTCCTTCGTCAGGTCCGAGGCCGTGTATTCCGCCCGAAGCATGGACCACGTCCGCAGGTCCTGCCAGGTCCCCTCGGAATCCTTCTGTGCGTGGCGCTTCGTGCCCTCGTCCCGGAAGCCGGCCTTTTCAATGACGCGCACGCTGGCGGCATTGCGCACGTCGCAGAAGATCTCCACGCGCTCCGCGGAGGACAGTTCGAAGGCCGTTTTCAACAAGGCCCGGGTCACCTCGGTGGCCAGGCCCCGGTTCTGCCGCGACCTGCGGATCCAGTATCCGATCTCGGGCACCGCGGAGGAGCCCCGGAAGTGCAGCCCCGTGCCGCCGAGCACGACGCTCCGGTCCTTCTCGAAGATGCCCATCACGCACTCCTGGCCCGCGTCGAAACGGGATCTGAACCGGCGGATCACGGCGAGTTTGGCGTGCCAATCAAAAGGCTCCCCCTTGGCCCACGGCAGGAAAGGCAGGAGCGAGTCCACCGATTCGCTCACCGCCTCCTGCATCATGCGGGCGTCCTGGAGGTCCCAGCAGGCGAGGAGTGTCCGCGCCGTCTCGATCCTATAGGGGGTTTTCAGGTTTTCGAACATGCGTGAAGATAGCACGGGGAGCGGGAGCCCGTCGAGTTCACGGCGTTCCGGGAAGCCATGGGATCGATGCCGCGTAGAACCGGCTCAAGAAGATCCGGGGGCCTTCCTGCTGAACTCCGGCAGGACGAACTTCCGGCTGCTGCACCTGGCTTCATCGCAATGGGAATGGTCCCGTTCCTGTCCGATGCCCCGCTTTTTCAAGACGGGATCGTAGATGACGCCGCAATGATCGCAATAGCGAGGATAGGGTTCCATGTGCTTGAGCTGAAGCAGCAGTCCCTTCGACGGGCAATGATGCATCTCCGATCTCAGTTCCTGCTTGTCCAGGTCCAATGTCATCGTGAAATCGGCGGCCTCCTCGTTCAGCGCCCGGGTCCAGTATTCCCAGCAGCCAAGGATCCCCTTCTGGTCCACAAGCGGTCCCAGAAGCGGTTCCACGTAGGTATCGGAGATGTAGAGCCAATACCGCATCACCTCGTCATATCCGCCCATTTCTTCCAGGAACTTGAACAACTCGCTGTACGCGGGAATGAACTCCGTGCATGAGATCATGATGCGCGCTCCTTAGGGTTCCGGAACGTCAGTTGCACGGCCCCCGTCTTCTCATCATAGTTTTCATATTCGAAGTCCAGGCCCGCATTCAGCGCCAGGGTGCCGTAGACCGTCCGGACGGTCTCGACATGCCACGGCGACGGCGCATGCCCCTTCCCCATCATGTATTTCAGGCCAGGACAATAGGCCACATGGACGCGAAGCTCCCCTTCGTCCAGTACAAAATCGACCGCGTCGCTCGCGCCCTCCTCGGCATACAGGTCCCGGAAATACTCCATCAAGGGCTTCAAGCCGTCCTTGCGGATTCTCCCGACCAACGGAATATAATATGCGGTCGCATACTTGGTCAGGTATTTCCTCACCCCGGCATCGCCAAAGCGCCTGCCGACGTAGTCGACGCTCAGATCGATGGATAGATGGAAATCCTTGTGCAGATACTTGTTGGCGTCTGCCCTGCGGTCCATGACGAGCTTTTCCATGCTTCTGTCCTCAACCCCCTCATCTTCGGATGATATGCTCCATGTCCGTTGTTTGTCGAGCCGTCGTGTCACCGCTTGCGCGGTCTGCATGCAGCATGGCGCTGCTTATGGGGCGTCAGGATCGTGGACTCCGTCCCGCCGGTCCCAGCCTGTCCGTGAAGTCCAGGAACGCGCACACGGCCGGCGGGTAGCCCGGCGACGTGGAGAAATCCACGTCCCTACTCGATCCGCCGGATGCCGCAGTTGTCATAATCCACGACATAGAGAAAGCTGCCGTCATACGCGACACCCGAGGGCGTATTGAACCGCGCGGCGGACCCTGTCCCGTCCTCGCTGCCGGCCGACGAGGCGGCCTTCCCGGCAATGGTCGAGACATGGACGCCGGAATGAAGATCGATCATTCGGACCGTCCTGTTGTTCACCTCCGTGACGTAAAGGCAGTCCCTCCCCGCTGCCATGCCACAGGGCAGGTCGAACCGGGCTTCGGCTCCCGTTCCGTCGGCGCTGCCGGAGATCCCCGCGGAGCCGGCGATTGTCGTCACCTCCGCGGTGGACGGATCGATCCTGCGGATCGTGTCGTTGCCGGAGTCGGCCACGTAGATGAATCCGCCTTCGCAGGCGATCCCCGTCGGGGAATTGAACCTGGCGGCGGATCCCTGGCCGTTGTCGCTCCCGGAAGTGCCGGCGGAACCGGCCAGAGTCGTCACCGTTCCCGTGGAAGCCTCGATCTTGCGGATCGTATGGTTGCCATTGTCGCTCACGTACAGGAATCCGCCAAGAAAGGCGATATACTCCGGGTTGTTGAACCGCGCCGCCGATCCCGTTCCATTGTCGCTCCCGGAAGTCCTGGTGGAACCGGCCAGAGTCGTCACCGTTCCCGTGGACGGATCGATCTTGCGGATCGTGTGATTGAAGAGGTCGGTGACGTAGAGGGCACGTCCGTCATAGGCGACATCAAAAGGTCCGGCGAACCCGGCCGCCGTTCCGCTGCCGTCGTCGCTGCCATAATTCCCGCAGTTTCCGGCCAGGGTCGTGACCATGGCTGTGCCGGTTTCCACTTTGCGGATCGTGCAGTTCTTCCAGTCTGCCACATAGAGGAAACCCTCCACGCATTCCACGCTTACCGGCTGGTCGAATCTCGCCTCGGATCCCACCCCGTCCGTACCGCCACACTCCATGGCGAATCCCGCCGTCGTGGTCACGTCCCATGTCGTCATATCGATCCTGCGGATCGTGCTGTTTTTCCTGTCTGCGACATACAGATTGCTTCCGATCCGTGCGATTCCTTCGGGGTAGCAGAATTCTGCCGAGGCTCCAATGCCGTCCGTGCTGCCATGCGTACTCGAGCCGGCCACGGTCGAAGTCCCGCCGGTGGAAGCATCGACCTTGCGGATCCTTCCATTCCCGCTGTCCGCCACATACAGGTATCCGCCCGAAGCGACGATCCCATTGGGACTCAAGAAGCTCGCCTCTTTTCCCGTCGAGCCGTCCACGCTTCCAGAATAGTACGGATTACCCGCGAGCGTCGTCACATCCGCGGTGGACGTAACGATCTTGCGGATCGTGCCGGAGTCGGTCACGTAGAGACAGCTCCCGTCGGAGGCGATGGCGGTCGGACGCGTGAACCGCGCAGCGGATCCCGTTCCGTTGTCGATGCCCGAAATACCGGCGCTGCCGGAGATCGTCGTTACGTCCCCCGATGAGGGATCGATCTTGCGGATCGTATGGTTCATCGTATCGGCGACGTAGAGCCGGGTTCCGTCGGAAGCCAGGCCCTGGGGAGAATAGAAAAGGGCGCCGGATCCCGTACCGTCGCTGCTGCCGGAAACACCGGCGCTGCCGGCCAGCGTCGTCACGGCACCCGTGGAAAGCACGATCCGGCGGATCGTGTGGTTGCCATAGTCGGCGACGAAAATCGAACCGGACATGTAGGCCACGTCGAACGGCATGTTGAAGAGTGCGGCCGTTCCCGTGCCGTCGCTGCTGCCCGATGTCCCGGGGCTGCCGGCGATCGTGGTCACCGCCCCGGCTGAGGGCGACAGTTTCCGGATCGTATGGTTTTCGGTATCCGCGATATAGAGATCCGTCCCGTCGGTGGCGATTCCGCACGGATTGTTGAACCGCGCCCCGGTCCCGTTTCCGTCGGCCATGCCCGGCCCGCCGGTGGTACCGCAGAAATGCGTGACCATGCCCGACAGGGGGCCCCCGGACGCCACGTCCGCCATGACAAGATAGTCCCGCCTCGATCCATCCGCGGCGACCACGGTGTACGTGACGTTGTTCGTGAAGTCGTTCTCCGTGGTGCCGCTGACCTGCACTGCGCTTCCCACCCTCACCTCGATCCCCGTGGTCGAGAACACCGCCACGCGGTTCGTCAGGAAGGTGCCGAAAGGCACGCTCACGACCACCGACGACACATTCTCGTGGATTTTCCCGGTGGACGCCGGGGAGAGGAAATGGAATGCCGTGAACTCCTTTGCCGACTCCCGGGCCACTGTGACCGTCACCACGTAATCCTGCGTGGTCCCGTCGGCGGCCACGACGGAATAGGTCACGGGATTCGTGAAGTCGTTCGCGGTGATCCTGCTTGTCTGCACCGTGTCGCCGACCTTCACCTGGACCCCGGTGGTCGAGAAGAAGGCTACGAGGCCGGTCACGGCGGTTGTGAAGGGGACGATCACGGCTCCCGTGCATGCGGCCTCGTCGATCGTTCCCGTCACGGACGGGGCGACGAAGCCGAAATCGTACAGGGTCTTGGCCGAGGAGGTGGCGGCTACGAACACGGCGGTCGCGGACATGTCCGCGTCCATGGTCACTTCCGCCGGATTAGAACTGCCGGTGCAATCACCCTCCCATCGGCTGAACACCCACCCGCTGGCCGCATTCGCCGTGAGCTTCACCACGGAGCTTTTCTGGTACTCCGCCTGGGCAGGATCCGCGGTCACCGAACCCGAATCGATCGGAGAAACCGCGATCGTCAACTGGAACTTCGAGAGACCGAAGATCTGAGCGAAGAACTCGCAGCCCGTCAGGCTGAGCGCGCAGGCGACGGCAAGGAATAACACGCGGCCGGTCTCACGGATCTTTCTAGGCATGTTCGTGTCCTCCCACAACATCCCCGATCCTTCGGCGCACAGGACGCACTGCAATAGAATGACTGGTTAATGCATCATCTCATACGTTATAATGTCTTTCTGATAAATTCATGATATATCAATTCAAACAAATTTTCAAGGAGTCGCCAACCCCAGCCGCTGCGTGAAGTCCAGGAACACGCACATGGCCGGCGAATAGCCCGGGGAGGTGGAGAACTCCCCCGTCCAGGGGTTCATCTGCTGCATGAAATCCGGCGCCGCGAGGATGGCCTCCACCCAGCGGGTCATGAGGTGCCGCAGGTCGTCCTCCTTCCCGTAGTGCGGGAACCAGCGGGGCGCCCGCAGCGCCGTGAGCGCCTGGGAGGCTCCGCCCCACGAGTTGAAGGGCATGTCCCTGACGAACGACGGGTCGTCGGCCGCGATGGACGGCAGCGGGTACGGGGTCCAGAACGCCTCGGGGTTGCGGATGTGGCGCGCGTAGATGCGCTCGAACATCGCCTGGTCGGCCACGTGCTCCCCGAGCACGCGGGTGAGGGCGTCCCCCTTCACCTTCACGAAACGGCCCTCCCGGTCCACGTCGAAGAAGCACTCCTCCTCGGGATCGAAGCAGTGTTTGACGATCGCCTGCCGCAGGGTCTCCGCCCTTTCCGCCCACTCCCGGGCCTCCGCGGCCTTCCCGAGCCGCTCCGCCATGGCCGCGAGGGCCACGCGGCCGCCGTAGACGGACGCGGAGAGGTCCGGCGCCAGGTAGGGCAGGACGGGAAGGTCCGGGCAGACGGCCGCGTCCTTCCCGGGGCAGGCCTTGGGCAGGCCGCGGAAGCGCGGGCTGTTGTCGTGGCCCGTGTCGTACTCGCAGAACGCCTCGCAGAGCCCCGTGCCCCGCGTGTTGCGGTTCCTCATGAGCCAGGCGTCCCAGCGGCCGCAGGAGAGGTAGGCTTCGCTCAGGAACTCCCCGTCCCCGATGAGGTCCGCGGTCTGGAGGGCCGTGGCGGCGATGGGAACCACCATCTGGATCTGCGCGCTGCCGGCGTCGCCCGTGCGCACCCAGCAGGGCAGGTAGCCGTCCTCCCGCTGCATGCGGAAGAAGATCCTGTGGTTCGCCCTGGCGATCTCGGGCTTGAAGCGGCCGTAGACCAGGCCCTCCAGCGGCCCGCACTCCAGCCAGATGCCCGCGTAGTTGCCGCCCTCGATCAGGACGGGCTCTTCGTAGCGGAACACCTTCCGGGTATTGCCCTCGAGGCCCCTGAGGGCCGCCTCGCATTTCGCCTTCACGGCCGACGGTTCCATGGCCGGGAGCATACACCGCACGGCCGGCCCATGCTATACTCCCGCCCGTGGAAATCCGGATCCGGGGCGCCCACGGCCACAACCTGAAGGACATCGACGCGGAGTTCGGCGACGGACTCACGGCGGTCACGGGAGTGTCCGGTTCGGGCAAGACGAGCCTGGTCTTCGACACGCTCCACCACGAGGCGCGCCGCCGGTTCCTCGAGGTCTTCGGCACTTCCTCCTCCGCGCGCCTTCCTCCGGCGGCGGTCCGCTCCCTGGTCGGCGCGGGCCCCGTCGTGGGCGTCGGGCAGAACCTGCTCAACCGCAACCCCGCCTCCACGGTGGCCACGGCCTCGGGGCTCCACCCGTTCCTGCGCATCCTCTTCGCGAGGTTCGCGCAGCGCCGCTGCCCGGCCTGCGGGGAGCCGGTCCGCCTGCTCGCCGAGGACGGCATCGTCCCCCTCCTCGCGCGGGCCCCGGGTCCCGTGCGCGCCACGATCCTGCGCGGCGCCGCGGGAAGCCACGCCACGCTCCTTTCCTTCCTTTCCGAAAGGCTTCCCGCGGGATGCCTGCTTGTCGACGGCAGGCGCTGGAGCGGCCGCGCCCTGGATCCCGCCAGGCCCCATGACATCGGGGTGGACGTTTCCGCGCTCTCCTCGGGGACCCCCGTCGACAGGGCCCTGTACCGCGCCCTCGCGGCCCTGGGCGCCTCATCCTTCAGCCTGGAATCCGCGGAAGGCCGGTCGGTCGTATCCCGGACCTCCCGGTGTCCCGGATGCGCCGCGCCCCTGCGGACGATGGAGCCCGTGGACTTCCACGCCTCGGGCGGGGGACCGGCTCCCGCCTCCGAGGCCGCCGCGCGGTTTGCCGGCCTTTCCTTCCATGGCCTCCTGGCCCTCTCCGTCTCCTCCCTGCGTGGCCTGTTCGCCGACCCGCCACTCCCGCCGGAAGCGGAACGGCTCCGGGAGGAGATCTTCCGCCGCCTGCGGGCCCTGGAGGACCTCGGGCTCGGCTACCTGGGCCTGGACCGGCCAGCCCCCACCCTGTCGCGCGGGGAGGCGCAGCGGCTGCGCCTCGCCGTCTCCCTGGCCGGGAACCTCGAGGACATCCTGCACGTGCTGGACGAGCCGACAGTGGGCCTCCACCCGGCGGACGTGCGGCGGATGATCCCCGCCTTCTCCCGCCTGCGCGGACCGGTGATCCTCGTGGAGCACGACCGGACCGCGGCGGCCCTGGCGGACCGGGCGCTGGACCTCGGGCCCGGCGCGGGAAACGGCGGCGGACGCGTCGTGTTCCACGGGACTCCGGCCGGTCTCTGGAAGGCGGGCACGCCTTCGGGACGGGCCTTCAGCCTGCGGACGGAGGTGGCCCGTCCGGCGCCCAGGCCCGCGCCGATTGACTTCATCGACATCCGCGGCGCGACCCTGCGCACGCTGCGGGACCTCGACGTATCCTTCCCGCTCGGCCGGTTCACCGTGGTCACGGGAGTCTCCGGCTCCGGCAAGAGCACCCTGGTGGAGGACGTGCTGGCATCGTCGCTTCGAAGGAAGGGCCCCGTCGGCTGCCGGTCCCTCAAGCTGCGCGCCGCGGGCGTGGATTCCGGGAGGCTTCCCTCCGTCACCGTGGTGACCCAGGAGCCTATTGGCGTCAATCCCCGCTCCTCTCCGGCCACCTACACGGGCCTGGCCTCCATCGTGCGGGATATCTACGCCCGCCGCACGGGCCTCTCCCCCTCCCGCTTCACGCCGAACGGGAAGAAGGGCGCCTGCCCCGCCTGCCGGGGTTTGGGAGCCGTGGAGGTGGCCATGCGGCACCTGCCGTCCGCTTGGATCGAGTGCGAGGCCTGCGGCGGGCGGCGCTTCGCCGGGGAGGTCCTGCAGCGGACCGTCCCCTTCGGGAAGGACGCCCGCCGCCTTTCCATCGCGGACTTCTACGGCCTGCCGGTCGGGGAAGCGCGGGCCCTGCTTCCCCGGGAGGGCAGGCAGGGCATTGCCGCCGGACGCGTGCTGGACGCCCTGGCCGACATCGGCCTTGGCTACCTCAGCCTCGGCCAGCCGTCCCCCACCCTCTCCGGGGGCGAGGCGCAGCGGGTGAAGCTGGCCAGGTACCTGGGACGGGCGTCGCTTTCCGGCTCCGTGCTCGTGCTCGACGAGCCGTCCACCGGGCTGCATCCCGCGGACCTGGCCGGACTCCTCGCCGTCTTCGACAGGCTGGTGCGCGCCGGGGCCACGCTGGTCGTGGTGGAGCACGACCTCGACGTCATCCGCGCCGCCGATTGGGCCGTCGACCTGGGTCCGGGCGCCGGGGAGGAGGGCGGCCGGGTCCTGTACGCGGGTCCCGCGGCGGGGCTCGCCCATGCGCCGGGGTCCGCCACGGCGCTCGCCCTGCGGACGGAGAAGCGCCTCAAGCCACGCGGCAAGGCGGGACGGCCCTCCGCAGGAACGACGAAGCGGGACTCCTGGATCACTGTGGAAGGGGCGTCGGCCCACAATCTGAAAAACGTGACGGCCCGGTTCCCCAAGGGCCGGATCACCGCCGTGACGGGTCCTTCCGGCTCGGGGAAATCCAGCCTGGTCGCCGACGTCCTGGAGGCCGAGGCGCGCAAGCGCTTCCTGGAGACCCTCTCGATGTACGAACGGCAGGCCGTGAAGGAGGGCCCCGAGGTCCAGGCGCGCGCCGTGCGGGGGCTTGGGGTGGCCCTCTCCATCGCCCCTTCGATCCCCGGGGCCTACAACCCGCGCTCCGACGTGGGCGTGGCGGCGGACCTCACCAGGCACCTGGCCGTCCTGCTTTCCGCCTTCGGGCGGAGGGAATGCCCGCGCTGCGGCGCGGAGCTTTCCCGCCGCCCGGCGGATTCGGGCCCGGGAGGGTCCTGGCTCTGCGGGAAATGCGGGCCGCAGGGCGCGCTTCCCGAACCGCGGCACTTCATGCCGCGCGCCTACGAGGCGGCCTGCCCCGCATGCCACGGGGTGGGAAGCCGTCAGGCGCCCAGGCCGGAGAAGCTCATCGTCAGGCCGGAGAGGCCCCTGTGCGGCGGGGCGATGCACTCCCCCGGCTTCTTCCCGCAGGGCTACCTTTGCCGGCCCGGAAACGGCGGCTACGACATGGTGCAGGCCCTGGCGCGCCGCCACGGCTTCGAGCCGTCCGCCACGCCCTGGAACCGGATGACAAAGAGGGCGCAGGAGGCGTTCCTCTTCGGGGAGGAGGAGCCGCTGCACGTCGCCTTCAGGTCCAAGTCGGGACGGATCCACGAGAGGGACGTGACCTACCGCGGCTTCTACGGCTTCCTGGGGGACTGGGACGTCACCGGCACGTACTCGGAGAAGGTCGCCTGCCCCGCGTGCGGCGGATCGCGCCTGAGGCCGGAGTACGCCACGGTCAGGCTGGCCGGGCTTTCCCCCGGCGACATGGCGGCGTTGCCGTTCTCCGGGCTGATCGAAGCGCTGCGCAGGACCGCGCTGCGGCCCTCCACGCGCATCATCGCCACGGTGGCCCCGGAGCAGGCGGCCTCCAGCCTGGAGGCCGTGCGGGAGAAACTCTCCTTCCTCAGCTCGGTGGGCCTGGGATACCTCTCCGCGGGCCGCCTCACGGCCACCCTGTCCGCCGGGGAGGCCCAGAGGGTGAACCTGGCCGGCCTCCTGGGAAGCGGCCTGACAGCGCTCACCGTGCTCCTCGACGAACCGTCGCGCGGCCTGCACCCGCGGGAGGTGGAGGCGCTGGCCGCCGCCCTGGAGGGCCTGCGGGACCGGGGCAACACCGTGATCGTCGTGGAGCACGACCTGGCCCTGATCCGCAGGGCGGACTGGATCCTCGACATGGGACCGGGGGCGGGAACGAAGGGCGGAAGGATCGTCGCGCAGGGAAAGCCCTCGGAGGTGGCCCGTGCGGACAGCCCCACCGCGCCCTGGCTGCGCGGGAGGGGCGGGGCCGCCTCTCCCGGCGCCGCAAGACCCGCACGATGGCTCGTGATCCGGGCGCCCCGGGAGAACAACCTGGCGGGCCGGGACGTCCGTATCCCCGTGGACGCGCTCTGCGGGGTGTGCGGCGTCTCCGGTTCCGGCAAGAGCACCCTGGTGGTGGACACCCTCGGCCGCGCCCTTGCGCCGCGCCGGCACACGACGTCGGTCGCGCGGGAGCCCCTGGAGCCGGGGAGGCACGACGGGATCCTGGATGCTCCGGAGCGGGCCGTGGTCGTGGACCAGTCCAGGGCCGGCATGGGAAACGTCCTTTCGTGCCTGGGCCTGGAGGCGGTCATCCGCAGGTTGTACGCCGGGGGACCCGACGCCAGGGCCCTGGGCCTGACGGCCGCGGAGCTGGGCCGCGGGTGCAGGGCCTGCCATGGAACCGGATCCGTGCGCATGGACATGGGGTTCCTTCCCGACGTCTCCACCCCCTGCGAGGCCTGCGGGGGAACCGGCTATCCGGCCGAGATCCGCGGCGTCTCCTGCCGCGGATGGTCCCTGCCCCGCTTCACGTCCCTCACGGCGGAGGAGGCCCTGGCGGTCTGGGCCGACGAGGAATCGATGGCGAGGCCGCTCGGACTCTGCCTCCAGGCGGGCCTCGGGTACCTCGTCCTGCGCCAGAGCTCCCTTTCCGGCGGGGAGGCGCAGCGCCTCAAGATGGTCGGGGAGCTGATGAGGCGCGAGAGGCCGGGCACGCTCTACATCCTGGATGAGCCCACCCTGGGGCTCCATCCCGACGACGTGGCCTCCCTCGTCTCCCTCCTGCGCCGCCTGGTGGAAAACGGCCACGGGGCGGTCGTGGTGGAACACAACCCGCAGCTCCTCGCCTCCTGCGACTGGCTCATCGAAATGGGCCCGGGCGGAGGGCCGGCGGGCGGGCGGGTGATCGCCCAGGGCACGCCGCGGGAGCTCGCGCGCCGGAAGACCCCGACGGCCCCCTACATCGCGGAGATGCTGCCGTGAAGCGCCTGGACGAGTCCCCGGATCCCCGGGTCCTTCTTTCCGATCCATCCGCCTGCCTGCGCTCCCTGGTCCTGCGCCGCCTGCTGCACAGGCCCGCGCGGGACCCGGAGGTCCTGGAGCTCGTCCCGCTGCTGCGGCGGGACCCGATGGTCTCGGGCCTGCTCGCGCTGCAGCGGAAGGACGGTTCCTGGCGGCGGCCCGGGGAGGGCCGATTCGCCCAGGGCCCCCTCGTCGCCACCTCCGTCGCGCTGTCCCGCCTGGCCTTCCTGGGGTTCGACGGGGCCTTCCCGCCCGTGCGGCGGGCCGCCGCCTGGCTCTACGGGACGCAGCGCAAGGACGGCTCCTGGCCGCTCGGCGACGAGGGGGACGAGGAGGGCCGCGGCTACTCCATGATGCCCCTGCAGACCGCCCTGCCCCTGGGCGCACTGGCCCGGGCCGGGTTCGCGGAGGACCCGAGGTCGGAGAAGGCGTACGAATGGCTCCTGGCCCAACGCCTGCCGGACGGCGCATGGCCCACGGGCACGGCCTCCGGCGTCCACGGTTACGTGGCGGGATACAGGAAGCTCGCGCACTCCCGATGGGGCTGCCGGTCCAACACCACGGCCTCCCTGGTCTGCCTGGCGCATCACCCCGTGCGCGCCAAGGGCGGGGAGGCCCGCCTGGCGCTGGATCACCTCCTGGGCCGGGAGACGCGGGAGAAGACCACGCTGGGATTCGAGGCGGCGCGCCTGGCAGGGTTCGAGGAGGCGCGCGGCTTCATCACCTTCCACGGGGTCCACGACCCGGCGCTTCTCCTGGAGCTGTCCGCACGCTGCGGCGCGACGGCGGAGGACGGGAGGGTCGCCGACCTGGCGGCCTTCGCGGAGGCGCAGCGCGGGCCGTTCGGCGCCTGGGACTACGCGGCGGATCCCAGGGCCTCCGGTTGGGTGAGCTGCGCGGTCTGGACCGCCCTGGAAACCCTCAGGGGGAACGCGGAAGGCGCGGAAACGTCCATGCACTCGGCGATGCCGCGCACCCCGTTCAGGGCCTATCCGAAAAACCGCAGAAGGTACTGAGGCTGGATCCCCCGCCGGAGCGGAAACGCGCCCTCCAGCGGCCCGGGGCCCGCTACAGGCGTTGCAGCGCCTCCTCCACGCTGCCGCCCGTCACCTCGTAGGTCCTGTTGTCGATCGTCTTGAGGTAGGGCTTGTTCCCGTTTTCCGGCACCCGGCCCCGCTCGATGAGCTCAAGCCTCATGCGCACGGGGTGTTTCACGCGGAAGGGCTTGATCCCGGCGCAGGCGCGGGCGGCGGCCTCCGCCTTCCCCCGGATCAGCTCCTGCGCGCGCGGCAGGGGCAGGAGGCGCGCGTACTCCAGGCCGTAGGCGGTCTTCACGGCCGCCGTTGGCGTCCCGGGAAGGAGCTTCCTCGCCTCGCGGCAGGCCTTCTCGCATCCGGTCACCAGGATGACGGGCACTCCGTGGTCCCCCGCGATGCCCGCGTCGATGGCGATCTCCCCGGAAAGCGTCCCGTTCATCCGGAAGCTCTGCCATGCCTTGGAGCTCATGGTGTGCTCCAGGACCGCCTGCCCCGTGCCGGCCATGGCGTGGTAGCCCAGGAGCACGAGGCCGTCCATGGCACCGATTCCGGGCATGCGCGGGCCGTTTCCGGAGCCCTGGATGTAGTCGGCCCTGGGATCCAGCTGGTCGAGCAGCAGGTTGTAGCCGGCGCCGTGCGCGTCGCGCACCACGACCTCCTCCGCTCCGCCGGCGAACAGGCCGTCGACGCAGGCGTTCACGTCGCGCCCCATCCAGTCGCGGGCGCGGGCGTACTCGGGGTCCCCCGCGGTCACCTGCGCGGGCCTCACGACGCCGCTGATCCCCTCCATGTCCACCATGACGAAAAACCTCATGCGCGGCCCTCCCAGGTCCTCCATGATACGCCCCGGCGCGGGTGCGGGTCCAGCCGGCGGTCCGCGCCATCTTGGATTCGCCGCCTGTCCGGTGCATACTGGTTCCGTGGAAACACGGCGGAAAATCGGGTGACAGGCTCAGGCGGCAGGCGATCCGGCGACATCAGATGGCACAGGCTGGACAACACGGCCACCGTTTTCCCGGTCATTTCCAACAGGAATCTCAGCAGCGTGTATCGCGTGTCCGCCCGCCTGAAGCGGGACGTCGTTCCCGAATTGCTCCAGGAGGCCCTGGACCGCACGATGCCATGGTTCGAAAGCTTCCGGGTCAGGCTCCGCAGGGGCTTCTTCTGGTATTACTTCGAGACGAACGGCAAACGCCCGACGATCGGCGAGGAGGCGAAAACCCCTTGCGGGACCATCGATCAGGCGGGCAGCAACCAGTTCCTGTTCACAGTCAGCTATTTCAGGAAACGGATCAGCCTCGAGGTGTTCCATGCCCTTTCCGACGGCGCGGGGGCCGTCAATTTCCTGAAGGACCTCACGTGCAGGTACGTCCGCCTGGCGGACCCGAAGGATCCGGCCGCGGACGGGCGGGAATTGCCCAGCGTCGAGGTGACCTCGGATCCGGAGGACAGCTACGAGAAGAACTACAGGAAGGGCGACGGCTACGGCTTGGGCACGACGAGGGCCTTCCGGCTGAAGGGCGGGAAGCTGCCGCTCTACGCCATGGGCGTCATCCACGGGTACCTGGATACCGAAGGCCTCCTCTCGCTCTGCAGGCGCAATGACGCGACCGTCACCCAGTATCTCTCCGCCGTCCTCGTCTGGAGCCTGTACAGGGAGTACATGAAAGGACGGCCGCACGGGGAACCGATCCTCATCCACCTGCCCGTGAACCTGAGGCCCTATTTCGATTCGACCACGACGATGAACTTCTTCTCCTCGATCCAGGTCGGCATGAAGATCGAAAGGGACGATCATACGTTCGACGAGATGCTGGAAGCCGTCGTGGGCCAATGCAGGCGGCAGCTGTCCAAGGACCTCCTTTCCCGGCGGTTCGCGGGGAACGTGGCGGTCAGCAGGAACCTGTTCGTCCGCTTCCTGCCCCTTTTCGCCAAGGACCTGGGACTGAAGATCGCCTACCTCCGCAGCTGCCGGTCCCACTCGCTCACCCTCTCCAACCTCGGCCGCATCGAGGTTCCCGGGGAGTGCCGGGAGCACATCGAGCAGTTCGAAGTGCTGCTGTACGTGACGGACCGGGAGCCGTCCAAGTGCGGCGTCTGTTCCTTCGGAAACAGGACGGTCGTCACCTTCACGTCGCGGCTGAAGGACGCCTTCCTGCAGCGCGCGTTCTTCAGGAAGCTCGCGGCGGACGGGCTGGAAGTCGCCATCGAAACCAATGGCGCCTACAATGAGAACCTGTAACGGGTGCCGCCTGAAGGTGATGGACGACACGATGACCTGCCCGCTCTGCCATGCGGTGCTGAGCGGTTTCGACGGAAACCGGCCCGAAAGCGCTTACCCGGACGTCGACGTAAACGTCCACGGGTACAACTTCATCACGAGGATCTTCATGTTCCTGTCGATCGTCGGAGGCATCGCGGCCGTCGTCACCAACTACCTCGCCTATGACGGGGTCCTGTGGTCGGTTCTCGCCGTCGCCTCCATCCTCTACCTGTGGGCGGGGATCGCCCATTCCATCCGGCATCACGTCAACGTGGCCTCCAAGATCCTCGTGCAGGTCCTCTGCGCATCCGTGCTGGTGGTCCTCGTGGATCTCGTGCTCGGATATGACGGCTGGTCGGTGAACTACCTGGTTCCCCTCCTTTTCGGCCTCGCCAACATCGCGGTCCTGATCCTCCTCACGATCAACCGGCTGGATTGGCGCAACTACCTGATGTATCAGCTCGGGATCGCCCTTCTGGGCTTCGTTCCGATCATCCTGTACCTCTGCGGAGCGGTCGACAGGCCCCTGATCACCATGATCGCCACCGTGATCTCGTCCCTGACCCTGATCGGAACGATGATCTTCGGTGAAAGGAAGGTGGAAAGCGAATTGAAGCGGCGGTTCCATTTCTGACGGGTCCCCCTTCGCGGCGGCCGCCATGAGGTTTCCCGCCATGCGGTGCCCCCGGATGCCTTGACGCCGGGACGACGACGGCATACGGTGCATGACCGGGAGGCGGAAGTGGGTGCATTCACTGTCTTGAGGAACGCGAGGATCGTCACGGAGAAGGGCGTGCTCCGGGGGGCGCTCACGATGGAGGAAGGGCTCATCGTGGAGGTCCTCGCCGGGGAGCCCGCGCCGCGTCCCGGGGCGCGCGTGGTGGACTGCGGCGGCGGATACCTGCTGCCGGGGCTGTTCGACAGCCACATGCACGCCGTGGACCTCGTGGAGGTCCTCCACGGCCGCTTCAGCCTGGAGACGCTCCGGTTCACGGAGATCGACGACGCGGTGCCGCGGATCCTGAAGCGCCTCCCGCGGCTCGGCGTGACCTCCTGCATGCTCTCCAGCATGGCCGCCCCGGACCGCCTCATGGAGCGATTCCTCTCCGAGGTGAAGGCCTACGGCGCCGCCCCGGCCCCCCTGTCCGCGCGCCTCTGGGGCGTGGACCTGGAGGGCAACTTCCTCAAGGACCCGGCGTACTCGGGGATGCAGGACGCCGCGAGCGTCAAGGCGCCGGATACCGCGCTGTTCGACCGCTGGCAGGGGCTGGCGGGGGGGCGCATCCGCAAGGTCCTGGTGGCCCCGGAGTGGGGGGAACCGGCCTTCCGCCTCATCGGGCATCTGGCGGAGCGCGGGGTGGTCCCCAGCGTCGGACACACGGGCTGCACGCGCGGGGAGCTGATGCAGGCCTACGAGTGCGGCACGCGCGTGGCCGTGCACCTCGGCAACGGACCCATGAGCCAGAACTTCAAGGGCGGCGGGGCCCTGGACGGCCTGTTCGCGCTGGGTCCCAAGGTCTGGGTGGAGATCATCGCGGACCTCAGGCACGTGCATCCGCACTGGATCAACACCTTCATGAACGGGTTCACGATGGAACGGGTGATCGGCGTCTCCGACTCGACGCAGCTTGCGGGGGCTCCCATCAAGGAGGGGACCGTGATCGGCGACACAGTCTACCGCGACGGCGCCCTCTGGTCCACGCTCAAGGCCAACACGCTGGCCGGCTCCGCGAGCACCCTGGACCGGCAGTTCCGCAACGTCGTCAACCTGCTCACCGGGGACCGGAAGGCCTACTTCACCCCTGTCACACCGGCGCCCTACGCCCTGGAGGAGGCGCTGCCCCTGGCTTGCGCCATGTACTCGCTCAACCCGGCGCGGTGTTTCGCCCTGCAGGACCGCATCGGCTCCCTGGCGCCCGGAAAGGCGGCGGACGTGGTGGCGGCGGAGATCACAGGCACGCCCGGCGCCTACAGGCTGGACTTCCGGACGGTGTACCTCGGCGGCCGCGAGGTGCCCGGGGCCGGGGATCAGGCTTCCGCCCCCTGACGGGACAGCGCCGCGATCCGCCACATTCCCGCCGCCGGAGGCGGGCTTCAGGCCTCCGGCCGCAGCTTCTCCAGCTCCGCGCGCAGCTTATGGATCATGAGCCGGAAGGTCCTGCGCGACTCGAGGAACCTCTCCTGGGTCCGGAACAATCCCTCGGTGGAGCGGTAGAGCGTGCGCAGGGCCACGTACAGGTCCTGCTTGAGCCGGTTGCGGTCCGGGCCGTAGCCGAACTCCTCGATGGGGCGCAGGAAGCTCATGTTTCCCGCATTGTGGACCACGGCGATGACGGTGCCGTCCTCCAGCCGGAAGACGCCGGCGTCGATCTCCACGGCCTCCTTGGCGGTGGCCACAACGAAGTTCCATGTCTTGGGCAGCTCCACGAACCCGTCCCGGTGCAGCACGCGGTTCACCACGAGCTGGTCCGGGCCGAAGCGGTCCTTCACCAGGATCATCGTCTCGCAGGCTCGGCAGAGGGCGGCCATCTTGCGCCGGGGGCCCAGGAGGAACCCGGCGTTGATCATGCGGTTCTCCACGAAGCACTCTCGGACCGCCCGCTTGTCCTTGCGGGAGAAGAACTCGTTAGTGACGAAGAGGGAGAAGGCGGGCTTGGAATCCTCGCAGACGGCGCGGAAGGAGTCCGTGTCCGTGCGGAAGAGGGGCGCGATGTCCGCCTGGAAGACCATGTCCCCGCCGTCGGTGAACAGCGCCTGATCGTACGGCCGCTCCCTCAGGAACGCGCCGAAATCCCGGTAGCGGACCACCGCCGGGTGGCCGTCGCGCACGCAAGGCAGGACCGTCACGCGGTTGCCCTCGAGGTAGTACTTCTGGGCCACGGAGAGGCCGTAGTCGGCCACGGCCACGTCGATGCCGGTCAGGTCCACGTTCTCCCGGAGGGAGCGCAGCCAATGCTCGATCAGGAAGTCCCCGTACTTCCCGTCGGACGCCGTAAGGATCACGTGTCGTTTCGCGGAAGGCATGGGGATAATATACGAAGGACGGAACGCTCGGGCGAATGCTTGGCCGCATCCGCGGCTCCCGCCCGCAGGCGCTGGATCTCCGCGCAGAGCGGGTGTTTTCCCCAGTATCCTTCCATTCCGGATGCCGCGGACCATGAAACGATCCCATTGGTTGACTTACACCTTTATTCTTCATAGGAAAGGCTGGTCGCTGAAGTAGCGCGCATGTCCGGAGAGTCCAAGACCGAAGCGGTGCGTCGCGCGCTCGAAGAAAGGAAGGCACGTCTCGCGTATCGGCTGCCGGATGGAGACCGCGCGATGCGCCTGAGACGGTTCCTGGAATCCGAGGCATGGCCGGGGATTCCCGCCGGGGAACTGGGACGAAGGATGTCCCGCGGGGAGGAGGACGATCTCCTGGGCTATGGTCGGGAGGGCGTATGATCCTGGACACGTCGGCGGTGGTAGCCATGCTGATGAAGGAACCGGGACACGAAGGATTGCTGCAGGCCATGGCATCGCAGGAGAGCCTCGCCATCGGTGCCGCGGCCGTGGACGCATGGCTTCGATATGGGAAAGGCAGGCACCCGGCCGCCCTGAGCTTCGGCGATTGCCTTTCTTATGCGGTGGCGCGACTGGCCCGGGAGCCGCTCCTGTTCGTGGGGGACGATTTTACCAAGACGGACGTCCCGCAGGCCTAGCCGGCCCATCCGCTCCCCGCGCAAGCCACGATTCCGCCGCAATGTCCTCATCGTTCCGCCATGGGGAGCACGGATCCGCGGGCTACGGTTGGGGCATGAAACGCGAAGGAATCGTCGTCTTCCTGGGCATGGTCCTCCTCGGGTCCCTCGCGGCGCAGGAGACGTGCGGCGCCGGAGTGGACTCCCTGTCCGAGATCCACTGCGGCTCGATGGTCTTCCTCCCCGATGGCGGCGGGAAGCCCGTGAAGGCGCCGGAGCTGGCCATGAAGGCGCGGATCTCCGTCTCGGGGATGATCGCCAGCGTCTCTTTCCTCCAGGAGTTCTCCAATCCCTACGGGTCCTGGCTGGAGGGCACCTACGCGTTCCCCCTGCCGGAGACCGCGGCCGTGAGCCGGTTCCGCATGACGGTGGCCGGCAGGGCGATCGAAGGGGAGATCAAGGAGAGGCACGACGCGGAAGCCGTCTACGAGGAGGCGAAGGCGGACGGGAAGAAGGCGGCGCTGCTGGAGCAGGAGCGGCCCAACCTCTTCACGGTGTCCGTGGCCAACCTCCCTCCCGGGGAGAAGATCTCCGTGGAGCTGGAATACAGCGAGGCCCTGGAGCCGGAGGACGGGGGGTATTCGCTGCGATTCCCTCTCGTCGTCACGCCGCGCTACGATCCGGGCGCCGCGCACTCCGCGCACCTCACGGACAACGTCGCGGAATCCGCCCCGGCGGACGGCGGCATCCCGACGGAGTTCGACCTGAAGCCCTTCCTGGGCGGCGGCACGGGACGGCGGAATCCCGTGGACCTTTCCGTCCGCCTCGACGCGGGGTTCCCGCTGGCCGCGGTGGCCAGCCTCTACCACGGGGCGTCCGTCCGGATGGACGGCGCGGCCTCCTGCGACGTCTACCTGTCCGACGGACCGGCGCCGGCCGACAGGGACTTCGTGCTGGCATGGAGGCCGGAGGCGGAACCGCAGCCCGAGGCCTCCCTCTTCCTGGAGCGGGGCGCCGATGCGGCCTACGCACTTCTCATGGTCCAGCCGCTGTCCCCGGAGGCGGAAGGCGTCCGGCCGATCCCGCAGGAGACGGTCTACCTCATCGACAGGTCGGGCTCCATGGGCGGCGCTTCCATCCGGCAGGCCCGCGAAGCCCTCCTCGCCGCCGTCCGGCTCATGCGGGAGGACGACCTCTGCAACATCGTCGCCTTCAGCGACGACTACAGGCTCCTCTTCGAGCAGTCCCGCCCGATGACCGAGGAGAACCGGCGCAAGGCGGTCCGTTTCGTGGAAGGCCTCGCGGCGGAAGGAGGCACGGAGATGAAGCCCGCCCTCGACCGCGTCCTCTCGATGCCCCGGGACCGCTCCCGCCTGGGTCGGGTGGTCTTCATAACGGACGGGGCCGTATCCAACGAAGAGGAGCTCTTCTCCCTGATCCGGCGGAAGCTGGACGACCGGAGGCTCTTCACCGTCGGGATCGGCTCCGCGCCCAACACCTACTTCATGCGCAAGGCCGCCGCGGCGGGCCGCGGCACCTTCACGTACGTCGGGAGCCAGGACGGCGTCGCGGAGGCGATGGACCGGCTCTTCGCCCGCATCCGCGCGCCCATGATGCGGAACCTCACCGTCCGCCTGGAAGGGGCGTCCGGGGAGATCTGGCCCCAGCCCCTCCCGGACCTGTACGCGGGACAGCCCGTCGTGCTCCTGGCCCGGCTCTCCTCGGCGGAAGGACGGCTGGTCGTCCAGGGCGAGATGCAGGGCCGGAGCTGGCTGCAGGAGGTGGCGCTCTCCGGGGCGGAGAGCGGGGACGGGGTCGGCGTCCTCTGGGCGCGGAAGAAGATCGAGACGCTCCTGGACGGCGCGGTGGACGGCGTGGGCGAGGAGGAGATCCGCGGCGCGGTCCTGCAGGTCGCCCTGCGGTTCCGCCTCCTCTCCCCCTATACGAGCTTCGTCGCCGTGGAGCACGCAGTCTCGCGGCCGGGCTCGGAAGGCCTCGATTCCGGCAAGGTGCCCCTGAACAACCCGGCGGGATGGGAACCGACGCCCTGCATGCTCGGCATGCCGAAGACCGCGACCCCGGGCGCGCTGTGGATCGTCATGGGCGCCCTTCTCGCGGCGCTGTCCCTGTCGCTCCTGGCCGCGCTCCGGAGGAGGACGCCATGGACGCGGTAGAGGCGCGGGAGCCGGAGTGGGCCGCCTCGGACCGCCGCCTGCGTCGGCGCGTCCTCCGGCGGTGCCTGGTGGGCTTCCTCGCAGTCGGGCTCCTCCCGGTCCTCCTCGGTTCCTGGATCTACGTGAAGGCCGCGGTCGCGGAGGTCCTGCTCCACGCAGCCTGGGAGCGGACGGCGCTTGGCGGGGACGCGGTCCGGCCCTGGCCCTGGGCCGACATGCACCCCGTGGCGCGGCTCCGCGTGCCGTCCCTCGGCGTCGACGAGATCGTCCTTTCCGGCACCTCCGGCCAATGCCTGGCCTTCGGCCCCGGCCACATGGAGCGGACGGGCCTTCCCGGCGGGGAAGGCAACTGCGTGATCGCCGGCCACAGGGACACGAGCTTCCGCTTCCTCGCACGCCTCAGGCCCGGGGACGTCATCCGCCTGACGGACCCCGCTGGCCGGGAGTCCGCCTACGAGGTTGAGGCGGCCCGGGTGGCGGAGGAGAAGGAGACGGGGATCCTGGCCCCGGAGAGGCGCCGGACGCTCACCCTGATCACCTGCTACCCGTTCGACGCGCTGCTTCCGGGGCCGGAGAGGTACGTGGTGACCGCACGCCGTTCCTGAGCGCGGCGGCCAGTGGACGGGTTCCATCATCCCGGCTCGAGGATGCACCAGCAGCCGCAGGAAGGCAAGGAGAGGAAATCCCGTTGGAATCCACGGTCTTCTTCAGCCAGATCGACATTGCGGATGCCGCACTCAGCATCTGAGGTCCCACTCACCTATCCGGTCGATTCAGGTGAGTTTCAAGCATATTTGCTGAAAGGTGAGTTTTACCGGTTTTTATCAACCATGATTAACAAGGATCACTTGCCCAGGTCAACATCGCAGGCCTTCGGCATACTCTGCACACCAAACAAGGCCCCTACCTCGCTATCAGACCGCTTTTCATGAGCGACCAAGAAATTTCAACCTGTACATTCACCAACCGAAGCAAAAGCTATTGCAGTCTATCCTATAGAAGTATTTGACAGATATGAACGCCTGCCTTAAAATGCATTCCATTCGCATCATGGCGATACAGATAGTGCGGTCATTGTTGCACCGCCATGCAGCAGGAAAATAAATGGATATAAGGAAACTTACCGAGACGGAAATCCGAAACCAATACATCCGCCCATCCATCGAAAAGGCGGGATGGGACTCCAGGTCCCAGATCCGCGAGGAGTATTCCCTGTCCGCCGGACGGATCGTAGTGCAGGGTCAGAAGGCCACCAGGGACAAGAAAGGAATCCGGCGCGCTGACTACGTCCTGGAATACGGCAAGAACGTTCCACTTGCCGTCATTGAAGCCAAGGACAATACAAATCCTCTCGAATCCGGCATCCAGCAGGCCCTCGAATATGCACGTCTTCTAGGCATCCCCTTCGCGTTCTCCAGTAACGGGGATGGGTTCCTCTTCCATGACGGGACCGTGAGGAAATCCGGAGGTGAAGCCCTTGAAAAGGCGATTCCGCTCGATGCCTTTCCCACTCCGGAAGAGCTCTGGCGTAAGTACATAGCCTGGAAAAGGATCCCCGCGCAAGGCGAGGGACTGGTCCTATACAAGTATTATAGCGACGCCAGCCGCAGGACTCCCAGGTATTACCAGGTCAATGCGATCAACCGGACCCTGGAAGCCATCGCCAAGGGCCGGAATCGGATCCTACTCGTCATGGCCACCGGCACAGGGAAGACCTACACCGCGTTCCAGATCATCTGGCGACTCTGGAAATCCGGTGCCAGGAAACGTATCCTCTACCTTGCTGACAGGAACATCCTCATCGATCAGACGATGGTCAATGACTTCAAGCCGTTCAAAGGCGCCATGGCGAAGCTCTCCCCGGACCAGAAGGGCCTGGAACGGCTCAACAGCGAACAGGTGGCGGAACGTGAAGCCCGGTTTCCCGACCAACCGCAGTTCCGGAAAGTCGTCGACAAGTCATTCGAAATCTACCTCTCACTGTACCAGGCCGTCAGCGGTACCGACGAGTCCCAGAATGTTTACAAGCAGTTCAAGAGGGACTTCTTCGACTTGGTCATCGTGGACGAATGCCATCGTGGGAGTGCCGCGGAAGAATCCGCCTGGCGGGCCATCCTGGAATACTTCTCCGCCGCCACGCAGATCGGCATGACCGCTACCCCCAGCAGGAGGGACGGAGCGAAGAATACCGAGTATTTCGGAAAACCGGTCTACGAATACTCGCTGAAACAGGGCATCGCGGACGGATACCTTGCGCCCTACAAGGTCATCCGCGTCACGCTCGACAAGGACCTTGGATGGCGGCCCCATGACGGACAAAGGGATGAGAACGGCCACGAGATCGAGGACAGGGAGTACAACCAGAAGGACATGAACCGGGACCTCGTTCTGCGGGAGCGCGACAAGGTCACGGCGCGGCGCATCACCCGCTACCTGAAGGAGACGGACAGGTACGCCAAGACGATCGTCTTTTGCGAGGATATAGATCACGCGGGACGTATGCGCATGGCCCTGGCGAACGAAAACGCCGACATCGCCGCGGACCATCCCAAGTACGTCATGAAGATCACGGGCGATGATGCGGAAGGCAAGGCGGAACTGGACAACTTCATCAATCCGGAGGAACGCTATCCTGTCATCGCCTGTACCAGCCGCCTTATGTCCACCGGCGTGGATGCCAAGACCTGCAAGCTCGTGGTCCTCGACAGGAACATCAAGTCGATGACGGAGTTCAAGCAGATTATAGGCCGCGGCACGCGCATCGAGGAGGATTACGGAAAGCTCTTCTTCACGATCATGGATTTCAAGCAGGCCACCAAGCTCTTTGCGGACCCGGATTTCGACGGGAAGCCGGAGCACGTCGACGAAGAAGACGGCGGGGAGGAAGCGGAAGGCTGTACGGGGTACGATCCCAAAAATCCTGGCGACGAAGAAATGCCGGAGGTACCCGAAAAAACCGCCACACCGGGAAGAACGAGCCCTGGCATGGATGACGATAACGTTGTACTGGATGGATCCGAGGACGACGATGATTTCTCCGGTGGAGAGGGACCCGGTACGGGACCTGAACACGGCCCGGTCGTGGATCCTACCCCTCCCCGGCTGAAGTACTATGTCCGGGGCGTGGAAGTCCGTGTGGTCAATGAGAACGTCCAGTACCTCGACTCATCAGGGAAGCTCATGGTGGAAAGCATCACCGACTTCTCGAAAAAAGGCATCATCAAGCATTATCCGGTGCAGTCCGCATTCCTGAAAAAATGGCAGGCCGCAGACCGCAAGCGCCTAGTCCTGGAGGAACTGGAGACCGCCGGCGTTTCCATGGAACTGCTGGAGGAGAAATTCGGGAGTGAAATGGACCCCTTTGACCTGCTTTGCCACGTGGCATACGGTTCCCGCATGTTAACGCGCAAGGAGCGGGCGGAAAAGGCGCGGCGCGACGTGCGGTTCCGCGACGTGTTCAGCCGCTACGGGGAAAAGGCGCGCAAGGCGATGGAGACCCTCCTCGACAAGTACTGCGAAGGGGGCTTGGAAAGCCTGGAGAATCCCGCCATCCTCACGGTGCCGCCCTTCACGGAGCTGGGAACGCCCGTGGAGATCATCCGCAGCCTTGGCGGTAGGCAAGGCTTTGAGCGCGCCGTGCGGGAGATCGAATCGCTGCTCTACACCGTGGCTTGAAATAAGGAGTGTCCATGTCCCTTTCCAACCTCGTAAAGTCCATCCAGGACATCATGCGCCAGGACGCCGGCGTGGACGGCGACGCCCAGCGCATCTCCCAGCTCACGTGGCTGTTCTTCCTCAAGATCTTCGACGCCAAGGAAGACGAATACGCGATCACGGTGAGGAACTACCGTTCCCCAATGCCCAAGGGGCTGCGGTGGCGTGACTGGGCAGCGGATCCCGCCGGGATCACCGGGGACGCCCTCCTGGATTTCGTGAACAACAAGCTCTTTCCCAAGCTCAAGGAACTGGACTTTTCCGAGGACGACGATCCTCGCGGCTTCGTGGTTCGCGCCGTGTTCGAGGACGCCAACAACTACATGAAGTCCGGGCAGCTGCTCCGGCAGGTGATCAACAAGATCCAGGGCATCGACTTCCAGGACAGCGAAGAGCGGCACCTTTTCAATGATATCTATGAGACGATCCTGCGCGACCTGCAGAGCGCAGGAAACGCCGGGGAGTACTACACCCCGCGCGCCGTCACGCAGTTCATGACGGACATGACCGCACCGAAGCTTGGGGAGACCGTCATGGATCCTGCCTGCGGTACGGGCGGATTCCTCGCCTGCACCATCGAGACGCTCCGGGGCCAGGTGAGGACCATGGAGGACCAGAGAACCCTCCAGAAGTCGATCCACGGCATCGAGAAGAAGCCCATGCCGCACCTGCTCTGCGTTACCAACATGCTCCTCCACGGCGTGGAAGTCCCGAGCAACATCCGGCACGACAACACCCTGGCGCGACCACTCCGCGACTGGACCCGCAAGGACCGCGTGGACGTCATCCTTACCAACCCGCCGTTCGGCGGCATCGAGGAACCAGGCATCGAATCCAACTTCCCTGTGGTCTTCCAGACCAAGGAGACCGCGGACCTGTTCCTTGTCCTCATCATGCACGTGCTGCAGGAGGAAGGCCGCGCCGCCGTGGTGCTACCCGACGGATTCCTTTTCGGCGACGGGATCAAGGCCCGCATCAAGGAGAAGCTCCTCGCGGAATGCGATCTCCATACGATCGTCAGGCTCCCCAATGGCGTTTTTTCCCCCTATACGGGCATCAAGACGAACCTTCTCTTCTTCACCAAGGGAAAGCCCACCAAGGACATCTGGTACTTCGAACATCCCTATCCCCAGGGCTATAAGTCGTATTCCAAAACAAAGCCCATCACGATCGGCGAGTTCGACAGGGAGAAGGCCTGGTGGGGTTCCGCCAGGAACGGCTTCAAGACCCGAAAGGAGTCGGAATATGCCTGGAAGGTGAGCGCGGAAGACATCAAGGCTTCCGGCTACAATTTGGACAGGAAAAACCCCAACAAACCCGAGGAGGAGGTTGGCGATCCCGACGAACTGCTCGCTAAATATAAGGTGCTCTCCGCCGAGGTCAAGGCCGCGCGGGACGACCATAACTCCGCTCTAAGGATCCCGAATTCGCGGAAACAGCCGCAGTAACAGGCCTTTGGCGTTACAGCAATTTCACCCAAAAGGCGAGTTTTTGCTTGCATTCCAATCTGGTTAGTGTATTA
>Ga0153915_10000945_pt1 | contig 26799 bp, 19 predicted proteins | sample Opewatmetagenome_2_FD_107003 | JGI IMG/M metagenome (GOLD analysis project Ga0153915, IMG submission 107003) | Freshwater wetland microbial communities from Ohio, USA - Open water 3 Core 3 Depth 3 metaG | ecosystem: Environmental > Aquatic > Freshwater > Wetlands | place: USA: Ohio, Lake Erie...
CTCGCCCTGGTCTCCGATGAGCGGGATCAGCGCGCCCGCACCATTCTTCAGCGGCGCGGCATTCCTGAGGAGGTTGACCTTCATATCGTGGACGACCTGCCGCGGATTGAGCGTCTTGCCCGTGCTCGCGGCCGGACAGACGTTTTGGCAGCGTCCGCATTCAGTGCAGCTGAAGCCATCGAGCAGATCTTTCCAGGTGAACTGGTCGACCCGACCGACACCGAACTCTTTCCCGGCGGCGAATTCCTCGAGTGGCAGGCTGCCGATCCCCGGCGGGCTCCGGAAGAAGCAGTTGGGGATGGCCGCCATGATGTGCAGGTGCTTGCTCAGCGGGATATAGTTGAGGAACGCCAATAGCACGAGCGCGTGAACCCACCAGCAGACAGAGGCGACGGTCGCGCTGGCCTCCGGCGATGAGGGCAGGACGGTCCGGCTCAGCAGCGCGGACACCGGGGCAAACCATCCCGCGGATTCTTCGCCGCGTTTGATGGCGGCGGCGTGCATCCCGAAGAATGCCGCCATCAACATGGCGATGAGGCCCAGGATGAGGAACGCCTCGAAGCTCCGGGCCTTCAGATAGCCCGAGCTGAGCCAGGGCGGCGCGAAGCAGAGCCGGCGTAATGCAGCGACGAGGACGGCCACCAACGCGAGGAACGAGACTGTCTCGAACGCCAGCGTAAGCGGCTGCAGCACGGCGACGGGCAGCCGCCGAAACGTCAGCGCCGGAAATAGTCCATGAAGGAGGAATTCGCCGTTGGCCAACAACAGGACGATGAATGACCAAAAGATGACGGAGTGATTGACCCCGAAGGGACGCGCGATGACGCGCCTCTGCCCGAAGGCGTAGATGACCGTGTCGCGAAGCCGGTCCAGCAGATGATCGAAGCGGTTCTCTTTCCGCCCGAGGAGCAGGAGCTGGCACCTCCGGCCGGTGGCCACGAGGAAGCTGATGGCGGAGGCCGCGAAGAGCGCAGTGAAAAGAAGTCGGGTAAGATTCATTCCTTTGTCCTCAGTTCCCGCACGCGGCGGGTCAGCACCGGCACGATCTGGAATAGATCTCCCACCAGTCCATAGGTCGCCACCTCGAAGATGGGGGCGTCCTTGTCGCGGTTGATGGCTATGATGGTGTCGGAATCCTGCATTCCCACCAGGTGCTGGATGGCCCCGCTGATGCCGCAAGCGATGTAGATTTTCGGGCGGACCGTCTTCCCTGTCTGCCCCACCTGGCGGTCATGGGGCATCCAGCCTGCGTCCACCGCGCTGCGGGAGGCGCCAACCACGCCGCCGAGCGCGTCGGCCAAGTCCCTGAGCATGGAGAAATTCTCCTTGTTCATCATGCCACGTCCGCCGGAAACGATGAATTCGGCCTTTGCGATATCGCTGTGATCCTTGCTCGATCCGTCGGAGATCACTTGAAGGACTTTGGTGAAGATCGCGTCCTCCTTGAGCGGCAAGGTCTCACGAACGATCATGCCGCGCTTGTCTGGATTTTTCTCCGGCATGCGTATCACGTGCGGGCGCACCGTGGACATCTGCGGCCGGGTGCGGTCGCACAGAATCGTGGCCATGATGTTTCCGCCGAAGGCGGGCCGCGTCTGCATGAGGTTCCGGTCGGCATCGATCCCCAAGTCGGTACAGTCGGCGGTCAGGCCGGTCATGAGCCGGGTGGCGACCGCGCCTGCGAGATCACGCCCCATGCCTGTGGCCCCCATCAGGATGATCTCGGGCTTGTATTTGGCCACCAGCGCGAGGATGCCCTCCAGATAGGGCTCGGTCCGGTAGTATCTGAGGATCGGCTGATCCATCAGATAGACCTTGTCCGCTCCATAGAGAAACGCCTCCTGGGGCAGATGTCCGACCTGCTCGCCCATGACGACGGCACAGAGTTCCACCCCGAGCGTCTTCGCCAGGTCGGCTCCCTTGCCGAGCAATTCCCATGAGACTGAGGCGGCAACCCCTTCGGTCTGCTCAACCACGACCCACACTCCGCGGTAGGCGGCCCGCATCGCGGCGTTCTCCTCGGAGACTTCGGCAACCTGCGCCGCGGCCTGCTTGGTGTCTTTCTCCAGCCGCGCGATCTCATCGAGAATCCTCTGCTCATCCGCGGTGAAGAAGATCTCCAGCGCGTGCCCCGGGCAGACCTTGGCGCATTTCATGCAGCCAATGCATCTGTCAAAGGCGATGACCGGTTCGCCGGCGACATTGATCGAAATGGCGTCGACCGGGCAGGAGCTTTCGCAGCGGGCGCCGCAAGCGATGCATTTCCCCTCCACCAGACGTATCTTCCCCCGGGGTTTCTTCCAGCTCTTCGGCTCGTTCATCGGGTCAAAAGGTCCCTGGCTGCCAGTCTTTCGACCAGAAGGCCGACCGCCGTTGCCGGGTCGCGGAGCCCGTCACCCAGGAGCTCTCCTTTCTCCCTCACCGGGGAAAAGATGCGCCGCACGCAGGTGGGCGAGCCCTTGAGGCCGATGGTGTTGATGTCGAGGCCCAGCACCTTGTTGTCCCAAACCTTGACCTCGGCCTTCATGGACTCGAGGCGCCTGGGAACCGTGGGATACCGGGGCCGGTTGATCTCACGCACAACCGTGAGCATGGCAGGCAAGCGAGCTTCGACGATCTCGTGACGCCCCTCCAGCTTCCGCCGCACCCGGATGCGCCGGGCCTTCTGGTCCAGATGCTCGACGGACTCCACCAACGTCAACTGGGAAAGCCTCATCCGGGTGGCGATGCCCGGACCCACTTGGGCGGTGTCGCCGTCGATCGTCTGCTTGCCGCAGACAACAAGGGAGACCCTCTCGGTCGCGCCCAGTCTTTCGATAGCGGCGGCCAGCACGCAGCTGGTCGCCAGCGTATCTGCCCCGCCAAACGCACGGTCGGAAAGCAGAACGGCCTCGTCCACGCCGAGGGCGAGCGCCTTGCGCAAAGTCACGGCGGCGTTGGGCGGCCCCATCGACAAAGCCACCACGCGCCCGCTGAAACGATCACGCAACCGGAGGCATTCCTCAAGGGCATAGGTGTCATACGGATTGACGATGATCGGAATGCCTTGGCGGACTAGCGTGTTCGTCACCGGGTCGATTTTGACCTGGGTCGTGTCGGGGACCTGTTTGATGCAAGCGACAATCAGCATAAAGAAAAAGGGGCGATCCTGACGGACCTCTGGATTGCGCCGCGGCGGCGGGCGCGCGCTCGCGGGGATTGGGGATCTCGTCGTTGCCTTTCATGGGTGGAGGCGCCTTCCAGTCTCCGTCCTGAAGCCCCGAAGGGCGGCAAGCGGAGCGCTCGAGAGGGGCTCTCCCTGGGAGCATCGGTCCACAAAGTGAAGGCATGCATCGGAAAACGACCGCCCATCTCGACGGCGGACCCCGCCTTAGGCAATCCAAACGAGGCATTGTTTTGTTCCCTATTGGTCCCGCGCCGATCGAGCCATATCCCCGACAGCACGGCGTGTTTGCCGCCCCACCACTCACGCCGCTGGAGCGGCGATCGCGCCAAGGACGCGCCGCGGGGAAATCGCTGTCGGCGCAAGCCCCAAGACGACCGAGGCCATCGCCTTCGGGTCAGATCCTCGTCGGGGCCGTCATTCAGGCGACGCCGCGGAAAGCGATGTCTCGCGCTGGCCCGCCCCGGGACCCATGCGCCCGGCGCCGGACCGATTCCGGCCGCCGGCGGCCGGCAAGTCAATGTATTCGCAGAATCTGTTTTCTCCCTATTGGATTTTCGACATTGCGAGCTTGACCGGATTCCCGCCGGTTCGTACCGTGCCGCCAGTTTTCCATCCTGATCCCGGGAACTCGGGCATTTCAATACAGAACATGGCGGCGACACCGAAACTGGCGAAACCCATCCACACCGTTCCCATCCTGGGCAAGGCCATCCGGGTTCTGGAGACCGTGGTCGAGGAATCCGGGAATGCGACGAAGAAGCGCCTGGCCTCGACCCTGCAGATCGCTCCCTCGACCTGTTACCGGATCCTCCAGACCTATCTCGCGGCCGGCTGGATCCGCCAGAGCGCCTCCGGCTCGTTCGAGATTTCCTTCGGCCTCGCGCATCTGCTCCAGCCGCTGCTTCGGCATGAGCTCTTGGTGGAGAGCGTGCGCGAACCCCTCGAGCGCCTCACGCGCTCAACCGGTCTCGGCGCCAAGCTCAGCATCCGGCAAGGGGATGGTGCGATAACGATATTCACCGTCAACTCGCCGAAGGCGACGGCCATCGCCTCGCGCGTCGGATCCTACTTTTCGCTCGCGCTAGGCTCCAGCGGAGCGACCTTCCTGGCTCCCCTGGCGGACCAGGAGGTCAAGCGCATCCTCGATGCCGCCCCTTCGGAGGTGTGGCGGCATCAGCAGCGCCCCGCCGTGCTCCGCCGCGTGCGCGAGGCGCGGCGCCTGGGCTGCTGTTTCGATATCGGTTCCTATCAGAAGCACATCTACACGGTGTCGGCTCCGCTGCACGATTCGAAACATCAGGTCATCGGCGTCGCGACGCTGCTCGGCCTGCCGTCCGACTTCGTCGGTTCGCTCCGCGCGGATTTGATCCGTGAGCTGAAGTTCACCCTGGGGGGCTGCAGCCAAGTCATCCAGAGCCAGGGCATGTGAAGCCCCGCGAGGAACCACCCTATCCTTCCCACTACAATGCCGATCACTCTCGCCGAGTTCCTGCCTGCCAAACGCGATCGCTCCTGGGATTTCGCTCTCCAATCGGGAGTGACCCATGCCATTTGCCGCTGCCACCCACGGGACACCGGCCTCCAGCCCCCCTGGGATCTTGACGCCTTGAGCCGGATCCAGCGGTCGTTCGCCGAGGCCGGCATCCAGTTGATCGGCCTGGAAGGCGACGAATTCGACATGCGGCGGATCAAGCTCGGCTTGGACGGCCGGGATGAAGACCTGGCCCATTACCAGGCGATGCTCGCCAATATGGGAACGCTCGGGATCGGTCTCTTGTGCTACAACTTCATGGCGACCATCGGGTGGTGCCGAACGGACACCCACCTCGTGATACGGGGCGGCGCGATGACAACCCGCTTCCAGTTGAGCGCGCTCGATCCCACGCCAGTGCCGGAGACTGAGCGCGTCACTGAATCGCGCCTGTGGGAGAATTACCGCTACTTCCTTCGCGCAGTCCTTCCGGCGGCCGAGAGGGCCGGCGTGAAGATGGGGCTCCATCCGGACGATCCGCCCCTTTCGCCGTTGCGAGGCATCGGTCGCATATTCACGTCCCCGGAGGGTATCGCCCGTGCGCTGGCGATCAGCGCCTCTCCATCGCACGGCCTCACCTTCTGCCAGGCGAATTTCAAAGCCATGGGCTGCGACCCGGCCGCCGCCGCGCGGCGTTTCGCCAGCCGGATCGTTTTTGTGCATTTTCGGGACATCGAGGGAACCGCAACCGACTTCACGGAGACGTTCCATGACGATGGCCCGACCGACATGCCCGCCATGCTGCGCCTCTACGGCGAAATCGGATTCCAGGGACCTCTCCGTGTCGATCACGTCCCCTCCCTCGCCGGAGAGGAGAACCTCCCTCACGGCTACGCCTACCTCGGACGCCTTTTTGCCATCGGTTACGTCAAGGGTATTCTCGATGCGGCCCGAGTAAAGTACCAGTAGGCCGCCAGCATGCCCCAGGCGCCCTTTGTCTCCAACTCCCATCAATCCATAAAATGTCTCCCCATCCACCATCGGACAACAACCCCCTGCAGCGCGAAGCCAGGATGATGCATCTGGAGGAACTGCTGCGCGAACGTGAATACGTTCCGACCTGCGAGTTCCCCGTGCCCACTCCCGAATTATTGAGCCGGTTCGAGAGGCTCTACAGTGGCGCGGTCTGCGACGCCTTGAGGGAGCTCTGCCTCCTGGACCAAGCATTGCCGGGATACCTCCGGCCGCTCAGCGAAGACCACGTCGTGGCGGGGATCGCCTTCACGGTCAAGAGCGCCCCGAACATCCAGATCAGCGGGGAGATGACATTCCGCACGAAGATGCTCGACGCGATGCCGAAGGACGGCTTCGTCGTCTGGGACACCAGCGGCGACCAAGATGCCACGCTCTGGGGCGGGGTCATGACCGCCGCCGCGGTGTCCAAGGGGGTGCGTGCGGCCTGCATCGACGGCGGCATCCGCGACACGCGCCAGATTCTCGATCGGAAGTTCCCCGTCTACTACAAGTATCGCCTGCCCAACGGCAGCCTCGGACGCTGTTTGATCACCCACTATCAGATCCCGATCAAGGTCGGCAATGTCATCATCAGGCCTGGCGACGTGATCTTCGCCGACATCGATGGCGTCCTCTGCATTCCTCGTGACGTTGCCTACAAGGTTCTCGTCCGCGCCGAGGAATTCCGCTCCAACGAGACCAAGATCTTCGGCTGGGTGGCTGAGGGGAAGACCGTCACCCAAATCACGAAGAGCGGCGGATATTTCTAGCCTGGATTCCTCACGGATGCCCGCAGGAACCGGCCGGCCGCATCGCCTTCCAGAGGCGGGCGATGCGGCTGTGGCTAACCCCGGTGCAATCGGCTCCTGCGGAGCGGATATTCGAAGGCTTCGTGAGAATATCCGGGCCCGGTCCGATGCCTTTCCCATCAGGCCTGACCGCGATCGACAGATCTTGGGGTCATCGTGCCTGGCTCAGGCAGCGAAAAGGATCCCCGCTGTGTGACATTTCACGGAGCCATCGAGCCTCGGAGCGTCGAGGCAGGCCTCTCCCACTAAGGGCGACGGCGCCGGATGCGACGGGGCGGAGGAGCGGAGGCAGAGGGATCTGTGGGTTCAGTCCGCGTGCCATGCGCCTTGCACCGGGGGCATCAGGATTTCCTGGAAACTCGTCGTCGCAGCAGGAACCGGACCGCGCCGATCAACAGTCGTACGATGCCAAGCAGCAGATACGCGACCGGGGCGATTGCCAGCGTCACGGGCAGCGTCGAAAGCGAAACCAATTCGCTCCACGGCCTTTCGTACCCGACGATGGCGCAGGCATTCACCCCAAAGGCGAAAAGGACACATTGGCCGAAGATCCAGATTTCGCGGACGATCCGGCGGCCGGGGATGACCAGATCCTTCATGGTTTAAGCTGAGCCGGCCACAGGATTTCCCTTCCTTGTTCGATGCTGAACTGCCCCATCAACGCTGCGATCCCGGAGTTGTACGCATGCTCGATCATGCCGGGGATCGGCCGGCCGGCGCGCACCGCATTGGCGAAGGCCACGAGCTGGGTCGCCGTACCATCGTCCGACGATGGTTCCTCGACCAACGGCCGGCCTTTCGCATCCTGCTTCAGGTCCGGCACCCAACTCGGACCGCCCACCGGAATCACTTCGAAGAGACGTTTCTCAAGCCGGTTCACCAACTGCACGATCCCCGGAGCCGGAGGCGGGTTCTCCGCGTACATCCGGCCGCTCTCGAGTTCGATCGTGCCGTGGGGGCCCAGGATCTGGACTTCCATGCCATAAAACCGGTTGCTCAGCATGGAATCAAAGATGACATGCCTGCCGTCGCGATAGCGGTAGATCACGTTGACGTTGTCGTCCATCTCGCGACCGTCCTTCCAGTGGTTGATGCTGCCATATCCGACGCAGGAAAGGGGCGGCGCGCCGAGGAACCAGTTGGCCACGTGCATGTGATGCGAGCCCAACTCGGTCATGAGCCCGGCGGAATAGGCCCGGTAAAGCCGCCAATTGAGCCGATGTTCGTATTCCGGGGAGAAGCCCGTCCGGCGCCAGGAGCTGTTCCGGTGCCAATAGGCCCGGATCTGCGTGATCGGGCCGATCGCGCCAGAGTCCACCAGGACATGCGCGCGGATGAACTCGGCGCTGTAAAGGCGTTGGTGACCGATCTGAAAGACAAGGCCGCTGGCGCGAGCCGCGCGGCTGACTGCCGCGCATTCTTCGAACGAATAGGCCAGACTTTTCTCGCAGAAGACGTGCTTGCGAGCCGCCAACGCGGCGAGGCACATCGGCGCGTGCAAGTACAGGGGGGTGGCGATCACGACCCCATCCAGGTCCGGCATCTCCAGCATCCGCCGGTAGTCGGCAAAAGCCCGGGGCCTGCCTCGGGCGTTCTTGAGGCCGGCGTTCAGGTTCAGCTCGTAGTCGTCGCAGAGTGCGGCGATTTCGACCCCTGGCGTTTCGAGGAGGAGGCGAAGGAGCCGGTTTCCCCGAGAACCGGTGCCGATCACGCCCAGGCGCACCCGGTCGGAAGGCGCGTCGCCGACGGGGTCCGCCCGCAGCGGGGACCACCACGGCAGTTTGGTCAACACAGCCGAGGAGCCGGCGATCACCGCCAGTTCGCGCAAGAATGCGCGCCGGCGAAGAAGCTTCGGGGTCGGGGGAGGCACGGGAGGGTTCACGCCGGCCGCGTCCGCCCCGAGGCCGGCGAATTCGCGGCGTCTTCGGGACAAATCCATTGAAACGTTTCGGCCCCAGGATAACGGACCAGCACTTCGGGCCATCGCTCCTCCGGGAGGATGAAAAGAGCCTTGGAAAGGGCTTCCGCCTCGGCCGCGGCCGCGCACTTCACGGACACGATCCGATGCGCGTCCACCGGAAGGCCGGTCGACGGATCGATGATATGGACGGCGCCACGATGCAGACCCTCGGCCGTGTTGCCTGAGGTGGACACCGCTTGGTCCACAAGCGCGAATTCATGAACGATGCCTCCGGCCTCGTCAGGATCAGCGATCCCGACCGGCCACGGACGACCGGAGGGATGCCGGCCGATGACCGACACCGAACTTTCGCCAAAACTAAGCAACGCGCATCCCACGCCCTGGCGGATCAGTTCCTCCCGAAGGATGTCTAGGGCCCATCCCTTGCCGAAACCGCCCAAATCAACGCCCATGCCCGGCCGCGGGAAGCGCACCGTGCCCCGGCCCTCGTCTAGTTCCACCTGATCGAATCCAACCAAGGACCGCGCGGCGGCCAAAGCCCGGGGGTCGGCCTTGGCTCCGTGCCGCCGAGTCTGCTCCCAGAATGAGGCCAGCGGAGGAAACGTGACATCGAAATAGCCCCGGGTGCGGAGCCAGTGCTCCCGACATTCGAGCAGCACCTTCCAGAGGGACGGCGGCGGATGGACGGCTGCGCCGCCAGCCTGGGCATTCATCCCGGCCAAGGGTCCTGTCGGATCGAAACGGCTCAGCAGGTGCTCCTGCTGACGCAGCACCCGCCGGGCCAGCTCAGCCATTGCGGCGCCATCGCCGATGCCACCTTCCGCGATGACCAGCGAAAAGCGAGTGCCCATCGCCCAGAAGGTCTCCTGGAAGACGGAAGAATCCATGGCGACCGCGCCAGACCAAGTCAGAGATCGAAAACCCGGCCGCCAGCCATGACTTCCTGCGTCGCCTCATCAAAAGTGACGCGCTGGCCGGTTCGCGCGGCCGCGTTGGCCATGATGGTGGCGATCGAATGCTGGTAGCCGGCCTCGACCGGGGCGCGGGGCCGCCGCCGCTCGCGGACGCATTCCATCCAGTTCCGGACATGGGCGCTGGCGGTGTTGTCGAGCCCTGTATCGGCCGCCGTCTCGATGGCTCCATCGTGGCCCAAGTCGACCGGTTCGAGCAGGTTCGTCGGCAACCCCATGGCCTCAGCGTACTTTTTCTGGAGACCGCCGTTGGAGGTCACCTTGTTGGTGTCGAGATTGAGTTCGCCCCCGTTGGAGTAATAGATCTCCTTCACACCACCAGCCCCATTGGAGAATCGCGATGAGTAGATGACCTGGAACCCCTTGGTGAGGTCGTCGAGCGGCCCGTAGTCAAAGACCGCCGTAAGCGTGTCAAAGTTGGAGCGGCCGTCCTTCCATTGGTAAATGCCACCGTTGGCGCTGACGCTGCGGGGATGGGGCAAGCCGGTGAACCAATGCACCGTGTCGATCTGGTGGCACATCCATTGCCCCGGGATGCCGGACGAATACGGCCAGAACAGTCGGAACTCGACGTACTTGCGGGGATCCCAGGGAACCTCGGGCCGGTTGCCGAGGAACCGTTTCCAATCGACGTCGGCCTGCGTGACCTTGGCGACAAGCTCCGGCCGGCGCCAGCGGGCGGGTGAGTTGACGTTCCAAGTCATCTCGACAGCGACGATAGGGCCGAATTTCCCGGACCGCAGATAGTCGTAGGCCGCCTGATAGTTGGCGCCGCTGCGGCGCTGAGAGCCGATCTGCACGATGCGCTTGGTCTCACGGGCCGCCTTCAGGGCGTCCCGCGCATCAGCCATGGTTTCGGCAAACGGCTTCTCGACATAGGCATCGCAGCCCGCGCGGACGGCTTCGGCACAATGGAACGCATGCTGGAAATCGGCGGTCGCCACGATGACCGCATCGAGGGAGGCATGCTCATACATCTCCTCGTTGTTGCGATAAACGGTCACCTCCTGGTTGAATTGCTTCCGGAAGAACGCGATCGCCTCCTCTCGACGCAGGTTCCATAGATCCGAGACGGCGACAATCTCGGCGTTCATCGCCGAGGCATGCTTTTGAAAGGCCGGGATGAGCGTGCTGCGCGCGCGGTCCGAAAAGCCGACCACGCCGACACGAAGCCGGGCGTTGGCGCCCGACACGCGGGCGAACGAGCGGGAGTCAAGGACGCTGGCGCCTGCGGCGGCCAGCGTGAGGTTCTTCAGAAAATGGCGACGGTTCATGGAGTGGCAGGGATTGTTTTTCAGGGGAGCGACCGGATCTTGATGCTGCGGAAGCGGACCTCGTTGCCGTGGTCCTGGAGCAGGAGGTGGCCACTGGCCGCGAGGCCGAAACCCGGAATGTCCTTGTATTTGCTGGCCGCGACCCGGGCCAGAAACTCGGGTGAGCCGCGAACGTACTCGACGATCTTGACGCCGTTGAGCCAATGCTCGACATGACCATCCCGGCGCACGACCAGGCGGGCATATTGCCATTGGCCAATCTCCGGGCGTATCCCCGAGCCCTTGGGCAAGTCCTTTTTGGCGATGAGATCGTAAAGCGAGCCGAGGGTGCGCGTGCCCGGGCTGCCGAGCTTGGCGTCGGGATGCCGTGCATCGTCGAGCAGCTGGTACTCGAGCCCGATGGCTGAACCTCCGATCGGGGCGATCTCCTCGCGGACAAAGTACTTGATCCCGCTGTTGGCTCCCGGCGTGAGCTTGAACTCAAGCTGAAGCTCGAAGGCAGAATACTCCGCCTCCGTCACGATGTCGCCGCCGTTCTTGGCCTCGCCGCCCCCCGACTCAAGGACCGTGAGTTCGCCGTTCGCAATCTTCCACCCGCCCGCCGGAAAATGATCTCCGCGCGCGCTGCGCCATCCGGTGGTCGTGCGCCCGTCCCAGAGCAGGCGCCATCCGGCCGCCTGCTCCGCGGGGCTCAAGTCGTTCGGGATGAGGTTTCGGATGGGAATCGCATCCCGCGCGGATGGCTTCAGCCCTGTCGTCTGGATACGCAGCCCACGCCAGAGGATGCGCCGGCCGGCCGCCGCAGCCTCGTTGATGCCGTGCACCTGAAGGGCGATGAATCCGCGCGGCGTCAGGTTGTCGATGAGATCCGCCACGGCAACGCCGTTGATCCAGGTGCGGATCTCGGGGCCGATGGCTTCCACACGGATGCGATTCCACTCGCCGTACCGGTAGGCCGTTCGCGCCTCCGGGTTCAGCGTAACCGGATACAGCCACCCCCGGCGTGCCTCGTCATAGATCCCCCCGGTCCAGGCCCGGTCAGAGGGGTCGATCTCCACCTGGTATCCGTGCACCCGACTCCCCCCGGGGCCCGATTTCGCCTCGCTCCGCAGCTGGATGCCGCTGTTGGACGGCCCCCCCTCCTGCTGAACCTCCGCTTCAAGAATGAAGTCCTCATAGACCGCCTCAGTCGCCAGGAAGGTGTTGCCGGAATTGAGGACCGTCGTGCCGACGATCCCGCCGTTCTCGACCGAAAATTGGGCGCTACCGCCGAGGATCCGCCATCCCCTGAGATCATGGCCGTTGAACAACGGCTGCCACGATTCATCCGCCCTCAGGGCCAGCGACGCCACCGAAACGGCCAGCGCATAGGTAAGCCAACAGCGAGATATTCTCATGATGTAATTGGGTGACTGGACTCGAAAGAAAAGCGCCCGTCCTCAACCGCCCCGACGCAGGAAGCGCCGTTGCCGACGGCTCCCCTCCTCGAGGGGCGCGGAAGGGCATGACTGAGACACCAGGACATTCTCCGGAAGGGTTCGATTTGGATCTCTGTGATCTGCGTCAAGCCAGTCTCGCGGGCCCGGGTAGCCAGGTCAATCTACTGCTTGAAACCATTTTTTCTCTATTGATTTCTTCATGCGCCGATCTCCGGAATCCCGATCTGGCCCGGAACCGGCGCGTCCCCGGCACGGCGAGACGCACGCCTCCCCGGCGAAAGAGCGCCTTCGGAAACGGCCCCTTCACGTCCCACCAGCCCGCTTCGCCGCGCGGCAGCCGGACGCAGCCGCCAGGCCCCGAATCGCCGGGCAGGCGGCTGACCGCTCGATCCGCCTCCCCAGCGTCCTCCCCGCCATCTCTCCCTCGACCTCCACCGGCCGCGATCGCCCACGACCGGCGTGGGGGTTTGCCCTCCACAAAGAGGATCTCGCCGCCAACGAAAGCCCGCGATCCGAATTCCATTAGGAGATTTTTTTGTTCAACCAATCCATTGACCGGCAAATCCGTTCTCGACAACAATTCCATGTGTTTTGGCCGGGCGGGGTCAGCCCGGCAGGCCGCTTTGCCACTCCACGCCATGACGCCAGCAAAATTTCCAGCCCCCCCGGATCCTCGCCTCGCCGCCGACAGCGCACCGGGGCGGGCAAACACAGGGGCCCGGACTGTGTGCCCATCAGCTTCCGCCATGAGGGCGCTTCGCTTGGTCCTCATTCTCGCCTGCCTTGGCCAAGGCCTCCGGAGTGAAGGCGCCCAGGATCCCGCCCGCGATGTTCCGTCGAGCCGCGTCTATACGTACAAGCGCTCGGGAGGCATGGCCCAGGAGATCGAGGTCTTTTCCCCCAACAATTTCGCTCCGGCGGCACCCAAGGCGCCTGGCCTCCTGCTCTTTCACGGCGGGGGTTGGCGCAGCGGCAACCGCGCCAAGTTGCGGATGGTATGCCTCTATTTCGCCCGCCGCGGCATGGTCGCCGCCACGGCCGACTATCGCATGCTCTCGAAGGAAGCGGAGGCCGGCCTGCCAGCGGGTGAATCGTTCAAGCGCGTCTGCGTCACCGATGCAAAAAGCGCGATCCGCTGGATGAAACAGCACGCAAGGGAGTTGGGGATGGATGCGCGCCGGCTGGTCGTCGGCGGCGGGTCGGCCGGCGGGCACATGGCCGTGCTGGCGACAATCAATCCGGGCATCGACGACCCCGCCGATCCGGCGGGCTTCGACACGTCCGTGGCCGCCTATCTGCTCTTCAATCCTGCCTTTGCGGCCAAGGACGACGACCGCGAGGTGATGGTGCTGCCGCATCTGAAGCCCGGCTTTGCGCCCGCCATTGTGTTCTTCGGCACGGAGGACCGCTGGCTGGCGGGCTGGACGCCGGTGCACCGCCGGCTCAAGGAACTGGGAAGCACCACGGTCGAGCTGTGGACGGCAAAAGGCGGCACGCACGGGTTTTACCTCACGCCGCCATGGTGCGATCTCACTCTCGCTGCCGCCGACCGGTTTTTCGCGCATCACGGGATCCTGGCGGACGCCCCGATTGCCGCTCCGCCCGCCGACGGCATCAAGCTCGAACTCAGTCCGTGACCCTCCCACCCCGATTCATCCTTCGCAGGGCCGCCGGCGCCGGGGGTTTCCCGCCGGTCAAAGGCCGCCATGCATTGCCGACGGTCTTGGATTGCGCCCCCGCCGGGTTTCCTGGAGCGGTGCGTTCCGGTGCGCATCTCCCCGCTTCGGCTGCGCCGCTTTCCCAGCGGGCTTTCTGTGCACGCAGCCAACATCTTTCCGTAGCATCGTATCTGCCGCCAAGTCCCATCCCCTTCTTGAAAAAATCTAGTCTCCCAGCCCGTACCGTTGCGTTCCGACTTCTTTGCCTGCTGGCGGCCGCCCTGCCCGCGACGGTCGCCGCAGCGGAAACGCCGGCGGCCGCGGCCGCCAAACGCTGGGCGAAATACGAGTCCACCTTCCGAGAATTTGCCGCGGATGACCGCGCCCATCCGCCCGAGAAAGGCGGAATCTTGTTCATCGGCAGCAGCATCTTTCGTCGGTGGACCGCGGTTCGGGAACACATGGCGCCGCTGCCGGTGCTGAACCGTGCCTTCGGCGGCTCGCACACCGATGATCAGCTCGCCCGCTTCGACCAGCTCGTTCCGCCCTATGCGCCGAGGATCATCGTCTATTACTGCGGCAGCAACGACATCAACGCCGACCGCCTTCCGGGCGAGATCGCGGCGGATTTCCGCGCCTTCGTCGAGCGCGTCCATCGAGGGTTGCCGCAGACGCGCATCCTGTATGTCTCCATCATCCGCGCGCCCCAGAAGCAGGCGCGCTGGGACCGGGTCGAGGCCGCAAATGCGCTCATTCGCGCCTTCTGCGCATCGGATCCCCGGATGGAGTTCATCGACGTGAATCCGGCGGTCTTCGATCGCGAAGGCCGGCCCCGCCTGGAGCTGTATCGCGATGACCTGCTGCACTATCTGCCACCGGCCTATGACGGGTTCGCCGCGATCATCAGGCCGGTGCTGGAGCGGACTTGGCGCGAAATGACCGCGCCCCCCGCCACGGTCGACCACCCGACGGCAGCAAAAACGCACCCCTAGCCCGCCGAACGATTTCGCCATGAATAAAATCCCCTCCCTCCTTGGTGTCTGCCTGTGTTTTTGCCTCCGCGCCGTCGCCACCGGTGCCGACGTAGACGAAGGCATCGGCTACCCCTTCGTCGGCAAGATCAAGCCGCGCCACGCCCGCGAGATTGCGGCCTCCAACTGGTCCGTGGGCGCCGAGACTCTCGATCGCGACTACACCGTCTATGACAACTGGAAATCCTACCTCGGTCCCCTCGGCGTCAAGAAGGCGCGCATCCAGGGCGGCTGGGCCAAGACGGAGCAGCAGAAGGGAGTCTTCGACTACGCATGGCTCGACAAGGTGATCTTCGACATGGCCCAGCAGGGAGTGGAGCCGTGGATGTGCCTCTGTTATGGCAACCCCATCTACGAGGGCGGCGGCGACCCGCAGATCAAAGGCCGCATGCCCAGCTCCGAGGAAGGTCTCGCCGCCTGGGCCAACTGGGTGCGCAAGACCGTCGAACGCTACAAGGGCCAGATTCATGAGTGGGAGGTCTGGAACGAGCCCAACTACTGCCTGGCCCCCGCCGATTATGCCAAGCTGCTCGTGCTCACGTCCGAGACCGTCAAGTCGGTCCAGCCCAACGCCACGGTCATCGGATTCGCGCTCGGCAGCGCGGTCGACTACAAATACGCGCGCAGCGTGCTCGAGCTCCTCCGGGCGCAGGGAAAGATCGGTGTCATCGACCAGATCTCGCACCACCGGCACCAGCCCAACCCGGACGTTCGGGGCAATGAGATCGAGCTCGAAAAACTGGTCTCGGAGTATTCGGACGCCATCTCGATCCGCCAGGGCGAGGCCGGGTGCCCCTCCGAGCCGGGCAAGAAGCGCGCGATGGCGGGTCACCCTTGGACCGAGCTGATCCAGGCCAAGCACGTGCTGCGGCGGCTGCTCGGCGACCTCGGCCGTGACAAGGAATCGTCCTGTTTTGCGATCGTCGACATGAAGTACCCCGATGAAATGAATCGCAAGGGCCTGCTGCGCGCGCGCCCCGACCGCACGGTCGAGTACCCGAAGCCAGCCTACTACGCCGTGCAGAACCTCACCGCGGTCTTCGACCGCCGCGTCGTGCGGCTCACGGGGTTCCGCCCTCAGGCCGGCACCGACCTTCCCCTGTCCGCCTACGCCTATAGGCACGAGCCCAGCGGCGGCTCCATCGCCACAATCTGGCTTTCCGGCGACGTGCCGGTGAACGACACCCGCAAGACCGCCATCGACCTGACCTTCCGCGGTGCGGCCTTCTCCGACCCTCTCTATGTCGACCTCCGCACCGGCCGGGCATATGCGATCCCCCGCGACCGATGGTCCGCGCAGGACGGCGTCACCACCTTCCACCAGGTGCCAGTCTACGATTCGCCCGTGTTGATCGCCGACCGAGCCACGCTGCCCCTCGACCCGGCGGCGCCGGCCCCTCAGTCTTGACGGCCTCCGCCAAGCTGCGCCCCCATCCCTCAAGAGAAACCCGCTCTCCTTGCTTCCCTTCCGATCGCTCCGCACGCCTCCGGAAGCCGCCGGCCTGCCGGCGCTCCTGGCGGCCGGCGTCTGGGCCGCTCCGGCCGCCGCGACAAACGGAGCAGCGTCTCCCTCGCGACCATGAAGACCTCAACCCGAGCTTGTTCCCTGCTGGTCGGTTTGGCTGTCGGTCTCGTGGGCGACTTGGCCCGGGCCCAGGAGCTCGCGCCGGCCCTAGGCATCGGCCTCCCGGTCATCGGCCGGCTGACGCCCCGCGCCGCCCGTGACATCGCCGCCTCGCCCTGGTCGATCGGCGGCGAGACCCTCGACCGCGATTTCGCCGACTACGCCAGCTACAAGCCCTATCTCGGACCGCTCGGTGCCAAAAGCATCCGCCTCCAGGCCGGTTGGGCCAAATGCGAGAAAAGGCCCGGCGTCTACGACTTCGCCTGGCTCGACGCCATCGTCGACGATGCGCGTGCCCAAGGCGTCCAGCCGTGGCTCGAGCTCTCCTACGGCAACACGATCTATCCGGGCGGGAGCGGCGTCTCGCTGAGCACCGGCTTCCCCCATTCGCCCGAGGCCTTGGCGGCCTGGGACCGGTGGGTCACCGCCCTGGTGAGGCATTTCCACGACCGTGTCTCCGAATGGGAAATCTGGAACGAGCCCGACGGGAATAAAAACGGGATGGCCCCCGCCGCGGCGTATGTGGACCTGCACATCCGCAGCGCCGCCATCATCCGCGCCGCCCAGCCCCGAGCCCGCATCTATGCCCTCGGCCTCGCCGCCAAGATCGACTACGCCGCCGCCGTGCTGGCCGGCCTGAAGGCCAAGGGGCGCCTCGATCTGGTCGACGCGATCACGATCCACGGCTACCCGCACAACCCGGACGACACCTCGAACATCGACGCCCTTCGCGCTGTCATCGCGCAATTCAACCCGTCGATCGAGGTGCGCCAGGGCGAGACCGGCGCCCCTTCGCGCCTCCAGCCGACTTTCGCGCTGAAAAACCTGCCGTGGAGCGAGACGACCCAGGCCAAGTGGGACCTCCGCCGGCTGCTCGCCCACCGCGCCAAGGACGTTCCGGCGAGCCTCTTCACGATGTCCGACATGCGCTACAACTGGGACGGCGAGCTCCGCCTGAATTTCAAGGGCCTGCTCGGCGCGAATCCCGACCTGACCATCTCGCATGTCAAGGCCGCCTACCGCGCCGTGCAGAATCTGTTCGCCGTCTTCGACGACACGCTGGTCCGGCTCGCCGACTATCCCTTTGCATGCGATGTCCCCGCCTCGCGCCGCCTGGCCCTCACCGGCTATGCGCAACGCGGGTCGGGCCGCCAGGTCGTCGCGCTGTGGCTGAACGATGCGCCGCCCGCGGACGAAAACCGCGTCATCGCCCTCGACGTGACGCTGCCGAACGCGTCGTTCCGCGAACCGGTGCTCGCCGATCTCCGCACCGGCCTGGTCTATCGAATCCCGCCGGAACGGTTCACGCAGACGCCTGCCGGCCTCGCGTTTCGCGCGCTGCCCGTCTACGATTCGCCGCTCCTGCTCGCCGAAGCCGCAGCCCTCCCGTTCAGAAGGGACAATCTTGCCCGTGCGCCGAACTGAACCCTGCCGATTGCGTCCAGCGCCCCCATCCCGGCGCCCGCGCCGGCGATTTCTGTCGGCGCGGACCGCGGCTCCCTGTGGCCAGGCCCTTCCCAATGCCTCTTCCCTGGCTTCCCCGATTCTCCACGGAGGGGAGGCAGTATCCGTTTTCTCATCGGAGGCACCCCCTCCGCTTCCCGCCGGTCCGCCGGTTCTCCCAAGACATCGGGGGGAATGCCAGGGGCCTTCGGAAGTCGCGGGCGTTCCCCGGCGGAGTTTCGCTGACCGCATTTCGCCCCGGGGCCCTCTCACCCCGAGGAGGTTCGATCGTCAATTGCTGCATGCCACGCCCCCTTCCAACGCTCGATCATGAAAACCCGATTCCATCCCGTCACCAAAAGCGGCCTTTGGCTCGCCGCCGTACTCGCGTTCGTCCGAGTCCAAGGATCCGACAGCGCGGCCTCCCCCGAGATCCCCGCGCCTCCGGCGAAGAGCCCTGGATCGCAGCCCAGCCCGGACATATTCATCCATCCCGCCCCCCTCGCGCCCATTTATCACGGACGATGGATCGACTTGAACAAGAACGGCGTCATGGATCCCTACGAGGATCCCTCCCTCGGGGTCGAGGCGCGCATCACGGACCTGTTGGCCCGCATGTCGATCGAGGAGAAGACGGCGCAGATGGCGACGCTTTATGGCTACCGGCGGGTGTTGTCGGATGAACTGCCCACCGCCTCTTGGCGCAAGGCGCTGTGGAAGGACGGCATCGGCAACATCGACGAACACATGAACGGTCATCGGGGGATGCCGACCCACTATGCCGTCCCAGGGTCGTCGCACGCCCGAGCCTTGAACGAGGTTCAGCGCTTCTTCGTTGAAGACACACGGCTGGGCATACCGGTTGATTTCACCAATGAGGGAATCCGCGGGCTGAAGCACCCCAACGTCACCAGCTTCCCCTGCGAACTGGGCGTGGCATGCGCCTGGGACCGGGAGTTGGTCCACGAGATCGGACGCGTGACCGCCCGGGAGGCGCGAGCCTTGGGATACACCAATGTCTATTCGCCGGTGCTCGACCTGGCGCGTGATCCGCGCTGGGGACGCACCCCCGGGACCTACGGCGAAGATCCCTACCTGGCCGCAGCCCTCGGGATGCAGCAGGTCCGCGGCATACAAAGCGAGGGGGTCGTCTCCACCCTCAAGCATTTCGGGGTCTACAGTGTGCCCAAGGGGGGGCGGGACGGCGAGGCTCGCACCGATCCTCAACTGACTTGGCGCGAGGTGCAGACCATCTACTTCGAACCATTCCGCCGGGCAGTAGGCGACGCCGGAGCTCTCGGCGTCATGGCCTCGTATAACGATTACGACGGCATTCCGGTCGAAGGGAACCGCCTGTTTCTGACGGACATTCTGAGGCAAGAGTGGGGCTTCAAGGGTTACGTGGTGTCGGACAGCGGTGCGGTCGAGTACATCCATCGCAAACACCGCGTCGCACCGACCGAGGCCGACGCGATCCGGCAGGCGGTGGAAGCCGGCCTGAACGTGCGGACGAACTTCACCCCCCCCGAGACTTACGTGGAACCGCTGCGCCAACTGGTGCGCGAGGGGCAGATCTCCGAGCAAACGATCGACGCCCGCGTCCGTGACATCCTCCGCGTGAAATACTGGCTTGGGCTGTTCGATCATCCCTACGTCATGGACCCGGCCATGACCGACCGCACCGTGCGTGCGCCGGAGCACCTCGCCGTGGCCGCACGCGCGGCGCGCGAATCGATCGTATTGCTCAAGAATGAAGGGTCTCTATTGCCGCTCTGCAAGGAACGCCTGCGCACGGTCCTGGTCGCCGGACCGCTTGCGGACGACCACAAAGCCTGGCAGAGCACCGATTGCCCGCAGCAGATCCAGTTCGTCAGCGTGCTGGATGCCCTGCGCAAGAAGCTCGGCCCGCAGGTCGAGATTCGCTACGCGAAGGGATGCGACGTTGTGGACGCCGGTTTTCCGGGAAGCGACGTGCTCAAGATGCCCCCCTCCGCGGACACACGGGCGGAAATCGCGCGCGCGGCGGCGGAAGCCAAGGGCGCTGACGTGGCCATCGTGGTCGTCGGAGAGAACGACTCCATCTGCCGCGAAGCCGCCAGCCGCATCAGCCTCAATCTCCCGGGCTACCAGGAGGAACTGGTCCAGGCGATCCAGGAGACGGGCACGCCGGTGGTCCTCGTGCTGGCGAGCGGCCGACCGCTGAGCATCAACTGGGAGGCTGCCCACGTGCCGGCGATCCTCGAGATGTGGTTCCAGGGCGAGCTGGCGGGTGATGCGATGGCCGACGTGCTCCTTGGGGAGTATAATCCCGCCGGGCGCCTGCCGATCACTTTCCCGCGTAGCGTGGGGCAAATCCCGTTGAATTTTCCCGCCCATCCGGGATCGCAGGCGCACGATTCGGGCCAGGTGTACGGGCCCCTTTTCCCGTTTGGATTCGGGCTGAGCTACACCACGTTCGTCTATTCGGATCTCAAGATCGACCCTCCCCGGCAAGGGCCGCAGGGTCGGATCGAGGTATCATGCAACGTCACCAACACGGGGGACCGCGCGGGCGATGAGGTGGTCGAACTCTACCTGCGGGACGATTACAGCAGCGCCATCACCTTCGAGATGGTGCTGCGCGGGTTCGCTCGCATCCATCTCGCCCCGAAGGAAACGCGCGCCGTCCACTTCACGCTGACCCCGCAGGATCTCCAGCTCTACGACCGCAACAATCGATGGACGGTCGAGCCGGGCCGTTTCACCGTCATGATCGGCGCTTCATCCGAGAACATCCGCTTGCGCGGCGCTTTCACGATCACCCGCCCTGACGGCTCGGCGCCGGACGAGGCGCCTCTCAAGGAAAAGGCGGCCCATGTCGACCTCGGCCTCCCTTGAGGGGGGGGAGGCGCATGCCCCGGACTGGAATGGCGGTCGCCTCCGATGTGCCCTAGAAGTCCAGGCCGAACAGAAGCCGCAGCCGTGAGTAGTCCTGAACGCGTTCGTTGGGATTGTTCCGCCGGATCTCGTGACGTATGGTTATGTCCATGGTGTCTGTCAGCTTCTTGTTGATGTCGGCGTAATTTTCCCAGCCGGCGTCCGCATCGTCGAACGGATAGCGGTTATACCAGACTCCTCTTTCCGTGACAGTGAAGCGCCACGGGATTTTCCATTCCGCCTCGAGAAAGACTGAGTTCACCATCATCGACGTATGCGACGAGTCCGCCTCGGTGAGGTTCCAAACATCAAAGAGATTCTCTGAGCCCCCAAGGCGCAATTGTGCGCCTTCGCCATTCAGGGCGGTCACTCCCGCGCCCACTTCCTGTTGGGAGAGGAGGTAGTCGCTCGGCATGTGGTTGGTGAATGCCGCCCGGTTCCATTCCGCCGTGGGCCGGTACTGGGGAAAAATGCGCCGGGAGAGGTCGCGTCGCCAGGAGCCGCCCAAGATCACCACGTCACTGGTCGTTGTGCCAGCCGCTTCATTGAAGTTGTAGCGGGCATTCACCTGAACATCGTCGACGGTCCCTTTTCGCTGAAGCCGCAGGTCGACGCTCGTCGCCGTCCGATCCTTGCTGTCGGACACCAACTCGGTCGAGAACGCCAGCCGGCCTTTCCATGCGCCGAGAAGTCCGCGCCTTTGCCTCGCAGGGGCGGCCGTCGCCCGGGGACCGGAGCTTGCCCCATCTCCGCTCAGGGGCGGTGGCTGGACCGTGGCGGCGCCACGGTCCGGCTCGCCGAGTCCCCGCCCGGCCGGCACGACCGTCGCTTCGGAAGCGGCCACTGTGATTTTCCCGAAACGCTCCGACTGGAAGACTATCCTCTTCCCCGTCCTCTCGAGGAGATGCCCCTTCAGCCTGTCGCCGTTCCGGCAGGCCAGAACCTCCCACCCTCCCTCCAGACCGGGCTGCGGCGCGCCATCGGCGGCACAAGAGATCGCGACGCCCATCGCCATCGACCCGAGGAAACAAAGTCCCCTCCCTGCGCTGACGGCGGCCCCGATAATCGTGAGCATGGATGTGCCCCGGACGTGATTATGCATCTGTTGTTCGGGGGACATCCGTCGTTTCTCCAGGTTCATTGTTTATGTCTCCTCCCTGCGATTTTCAGGGCCTTCCTCCCGGCAGGGCTCCACACGCGCCCGCCTGATCCAGGCGCATCCCGTCCAACAATCGCCCGTGCAAGGAACCACGCTGGATCGCGCGCAGACCTTTTTTTTTTGGGGGGGGCTGTCAACGCCGGCAAACATCGGTCGCGTTGATCGTCGTAAACGCAATCCTCATCCCGTCAATCCCTATTTGGATTCCTTTGCCTCTCTATTGAAACAAGGACATTGTGGGCTTGACGGTGATCAAGATCCCCTCCCATATCGTTGGCTGCGGTTCCAGAATCCCTGTCTTTCATTACCGAATATGCCGCCGACCCCCACTTCCCGTCCATCCACCCATGCGGTGCCTGTCCTCCGAAAAGCCATCCGACTTCTCGAAGCCATCGCCGAAGGGCATAAGGACACGACAACCAAGAGTCTTGCCGCGACCCTGAAAATCGCGCCCTCCACCTGCTACCGGATCATCCAGACCTATCTGGCGGCCGGTTGGCTTCGCCAGGGGGCGCGGGGCTCGTTCGAACTCTCGTTCGGATTGGTCCAGCTCCTCCAGCCGCTTCTTCGCCACGAGTTGCTGGTCGAGAGTGTCCGGGAGCCGCTTGGACATCTGGCGCGCTCCACGGGTCTCAGCGTCAAATTGAGCATACGACAGGGCGACGGGGCCATCACGCTTTTCGTGGTCAACTCACCCAAGGATACCGCCATCACCTCGCGCGTCGGTTCCTTTTTCTCCCTCGCGCTCGGCTCGAGCGGGGCGATCTTCCTGGCTCCTTTGTCCGATCAAGAGGTGAAACGTGTTCTTGATGCGGCGCCCGCCGATGTCTGGCGCTGTCAACAAAGGGCCGCCGTCTTGCAGCGGATACGGGAAGCGCGCCGATTGGGATACTGCTTCGACAACGGCTCTTATCAGAAGCACATACACACCGTGTCTGCGCCATTGCATGACTCCAAGCGCCAGGTCATCGGCGTGATCACGCTCCTGGGGTTGCCGACGGATTTTGGCCCGGCTCTGCGTCAGGGTCTGGTTCGCGATCTCAAGTTCACGGCAGGAGGATGCAATGAGGTCATCCAGAACCGCGATATGCGGGCTACGCTCTGAGCGGGCCGGCCAAGGCCGCTGGCGCCGCCCCGTTTGGGAAAGGCTGCGGCGCGTCGAGGGTGAGGCTGGCGCACGTGCGAGGCGGGTTTCGCCGCACAGGCAGAGGCAGAGTGAGGGCGCCGGTGGGCGTTCTTCGAAGGCGGTAGCTTGACGGAGCCGTGCTAAGGACGGCGATTCAGGCTTTGGGGCGGCGGCGCGGGAGCGGCAGAGGGAAGGGCTTGCAGCTGGCGAACCACTTCCGCGGCGACTTTGCCGAAGCAGTGGTTGTAGTCATCGACTTCCACCAGACGCAGGCTTTCCGGCCTCCCGTAGAGCGAATAGATCCCGCAGGCTCTCGCCACGCAGGCGCGCAGATCGGAGGCGGTGCTTTGGTAATCGAGGGTCGGCTGCACCAGGACGACCAGACGCGGCGCGATGAGTGCAAGCACCTCGTCGTAGTCATAGGGGATCCGATTCTCGCAGCCGACAAAAGCCCCGAGCCGCGGCAGAAAGGGCAGCCAATGGGTCCATCGAGCGATGCCGCCGGTGCCTTTGTCCGCGGTGTCCGTCCGCATCGGCGTGAAGCCGGCGATCGCGATCACCCCGGCGATGCGCTCGTCCAAGGCTGCCGCATGCAGCGCAGCCATTCCCCCCGTCGCATAGCCGACCACATAGATGCGCCGCGAATCGACGAAATCCATCTGCAGGAGCGCATCGACCGCGGCCTCAGTGTCCCGCACGGTGCATCCGAGCAAGGAGGAGTGCGGATGGCGGTTGTAGAATCGCTGGACCTCTTCGACGCGGCGGCCTGTGCCGATCTGGTCGAAGGCGAAGACGGCGTAACCAGCTCGGACCCAGTCGAGATACAACCGTTTGTCGACCCCGACCGCACCGTAGCCGGGAAGGTAGCCGCACGGCACCGAGGTCGGGTGAAGCCAGACGATGGCGGGCCTCTTTCCTGAGAATCGCGCCTCGGGAGAGGGACGATAGAGGTCGCCGGCCAAATAGCCCCCGAAATTGAGGCACGTCTTCTCCACATCGCGCGGCACGATGTCTCGCCTCAACATACGGGCCCAATACTCCGGTTCACTCCCGTAGTCCCCCGCCCTGCCCTGGCTGGCGGGAATGGCCTCACCCAAGGCCCACGTGAGGTGGCTCCGGAACTCCGCTTTCCTGCCCTCCCAATCGGCAAGCGTCCGGATGGGCGGGCCATCGGCGGGCGAAAGAAGGTCCGACGAGGCCGCGATCGGGAATCGTTTCGGATCGATCCGTTCGCCGCTCAGGAGCACCCAGTCTTCATAGGTGGGATAAATCGGCTGACTTGTGGCTGCAGCGGGAGCCCGCCCGAATTTGCCGTCCAGCCAGTCGAGGTAACCCTCGATGTCCTCGGCGCGTGTCTCGTGCGAACCCGGCCGGTAGCGCAGTTCGAGGGCGTCCTCGCGGCGGAAGAGCGCATAGGCGCGACGCGCTTCGCGCCATGTCTGTTCAATCGCCCACACGCTCTCCACACAGTCATTGATCGCCGTCGAGAGCAGACAAGGGCGAGGGGCGAGACAAGCGACCAGTTCGTGCTGGTCGATGGGCAGCCGGTTCTCCCGGCCGGCAAAGAAACGCAGCCGGGGATGCATCCACTGCGGGAACCGGCCCGTGAGCACCGCGATGCCCTCGGCGAATTGAACCTCCGAGCAGAGCCTGTAGGGCACAGCCCCACCGGCCCCGGAGCTGCTCGAGATCACCGCCGCGATGCGCTCGTCAAAGGCGCCGGCGATGAGCGATTGCTTCCCGTTGCGCGAGTGCCCGGCGATCGCGATCTGCTGCGGATTGACCCAGGGCAGCGTCCGAAGGTAATCGACGCAGCGACTCGCAGCCCAGGCGCGCCGGGTCAGGAGCGTGGCGTCAGATTCCGGCCACAGGCTGTCAAAGGTCGGGGTGTCGTCGAGCGAATCCGCGGCAGCGTAAATGCAGCCGATGTAGCCGCGGTTGACGGCCACCAGCGCCCAGGCCCGGTGGTTGGCCTGGGTGAGAAAGACGGGAAACGGTCCCCGGCCCGGCGGGACAAGCAGTTCGACCCGGAGCCGTGCCTTGAAATCCGCCCCGAATTCCAGGGCCAAGGTCCTTCGGGCTATCCCCCCTTCCGCCATTTCCCGCTCCTCTGAGACGCGCGTCGCGGTCGGCGGAGGCGGCATCGCTCCCGTGACATAGCGCTCGAACAGCCTGAGGAGCTCGCCACGCCGCGCCGCCCAAGTTTCGCGGTCACTCACCAAGCGCCCGTCCGCACGGCGCAAAACGTCGGGCAACCCAGCTGTCGCAGGCAAGGTCTCCGGATCGATCAGCGGCAGTCGGCCACTGCGCAGGCTTTCCTCCCAGCTCGCATCGCCGGGCAGCAGCGCAGCCCAGTAGTCGGCCGTGAGCGCTGGAGGTGAAATGTCGGCGCCCCGCACACCCGCGCCGAGCACTGCGCCCAGCAGCATGAGAGCACCGCAAAGCCTGGCGGCGCCCGCCAAACTCCGGCGATTAACGGGTCTTTCGAGGGAGTTCACGCGCGGCGAAAGGGCAATCAGGGATTGCCCGATGGGTAGGGGCCGAAGGCGGCTTTGACGCCGCGCCTCTCGTCAGCGTCATCCAGGACGAAGACGCGGTAATCGCCCCCCCCTGCGCTGACACGGATGACGACATGCCCTTGCTGCCCGCTCGCCCGCCACAACTCCCCGGCGACGCCCCCTTTCCCGGGCGCAGCATTGGTGATGAACACCTCACACGGCCGGGCCGCCGTCGAACAGGCGAGCATGCGGTGGAACGTGTCCAGCGCTGGGTGCGAGGGCGCGCGGCTGTCAACGATGATCACCCGAGGTCGGAGGAGCTTGAGACAACGCTCACTATTCCCGTCCGAACAGCCATGGTGGTTGGCCTTCATCGCATCCACCTGGCCGCAAAGCTTCGCGACGGCCATTTCCACATCGCCGTCCTCCCCCAGGGGCCCTGCCCCCCCGGAGATCAAGTCGCCTCCTGCGAAGTAGACGAATCTCCCGTAGGACAACCGGAAGGCGATGCTGCACTCGTTCTCTGCAAGCGGCTCCCGGCGAGAGCCCCCGCCATCCGCCTTCCGCACATCACGCACCTCGGTGCCGGTGCCGGTCCATAGCAAACCACCCGCCGCGAGGTTCCGGATCTCAAATCCCCCATGCTTTCCCGGGGCATGCCGGAGCACAATCTGATCCCGATGGCCCACGCGGAAGCGCTCCACCACCAGCCCTCGGTGGGCGATGTTCCATTCCAGGAACTTCCGGTAATTATCCATCATCCGTCCGCCGGACAGCGTCGACCTGCCATAGTCGGGCCAGCCTCGATCGATGATCTTCCCCAAGCCCACATATTCCGCGACCTCCGTGATCCCGCTGAGCTGGTAGCCACCCCGGGCTGACATCCTCGTGTCTGCCCGGACACCGCCCATATGATCGTCATGGAAATGGCTGATGACCGCATAATCGAGGTCTTCCCGACCGGCTCCCCTCCAGCGACTCCTTATATAGCGTGCCACCCATTCCCCCGGCCCGCGGGAATCGTCCGGTTTGGCCGGAAGCGTCGACGCTCCCTTCGGCAGGCGATTGCCCGCATCGACCAGCAAAGTGGTGCCATCCGGCAGCACGAAGAACGAGGCCTCGCCCCGGCCTGTGTTGATGTGATGGATTTCCAGCTCTCCCTCCTGCCAGGCGGGAAGCGGCCGCTCGCCGACACTCTCGGGGGGAATCGCCCCCCCGGACAATTCCACCGAGCCCACCAGCAACCATACCAGCCACGGTCTCACCCTATTCATCCATC
>Ga0153915_10000946_pt1 | contig 26797 bp, 22 predicted proteins | sample Opewatmetagenome_2_FD_107003 | JGI IMG/M metagenome (GOLD analysis project Ga0153915, IMG submission 107003) | Freshwater wetland microbial communities from Ohio, USA - Open water 3 Core 3 Depth 3 metaG | ecosystem: Environmental > Aquatic > Freshwater > Wetlands | place: USA: Ohio, Lake Erie...
TTGCGGATGGAATACTCTCCCAGCGCTTTGGCCTCATTCCAGAACATGGAATTTTTATATTTCGCGTCGGTTATAGTCTTTTCCCCTTTATCCCAGATAGCCGAAATAACGCGTCCCGGTTCAATCAGAATCACTTTCACGCCATATGGGATGATTTCCCTGCGCAGGGAATCCGAGTACCCTTCCAGCGCGAATTTACTGGAGCAGTAGGGCCCGACAAACGGCGTGGCAAAAAAACCGCTGTCCGAACTCATCATCACAATCCTTCCTTTGGATTGCAGGATGAACGGGAAAAATGTCTGCGTAACCTGATGCACCCCAAAGAGATTAACTTCAAACTGGGCGCGCATGTCTTCCACGCTGACATCCATCAAGGCCCCTGCCTTTGTGATTCCGGCATTATTAACCAATCCAAACAAGCCCGTGCCTCTTTCTTCGATGATTTTTTTCACGTCAGCTACATCTGTCGAATTTGTCACATCCAGCTTAATGGGAGTTATATTATGATTCTTGCCCAATTTTTCCAGAGTGTTTACATCCCTTGCCGCGGCATACACATGAAACCCGTTAGTCGCCAGATATTCCGCACAGGCCAGCCCTATGCCGCTGTTCGCGCCGGTGACTAAAATGGACTTTTGATGATTGTTTATCGGTGACATGGGAAATACTTTCCTTGTTTTTACGGGTATAAAGACGTTTCGGGTTTTAGTAGCCGGAGCGGAATTTATTCCGCTCCGGCTACTCACATTTTTCTTGTATTTGCGCCCTTCAGCAGGGTGCGTTCGCCCTACATGAAGCTTTCTTCAGGGATATCGATCGCGCTGCGGTCGCCGAACTTCATCGATTTGAGATATCCGAAGATATCATGAACATGATTCATGACATAGAACCGGGCCGTGGCAATTTTGCCCTTGTAGAAATCGGCGTCGATTGCGCCTTTCTCCTTGATCTTTGCCGATGCCAGAAGCGCCTGGTCCAGGAGCAGCATGCCGCAGTAGACCCTGGCGCCTGCATGCAGGGTCCTGGTGGCGAAAAGTTGTTTCATCTGCTTGTCGCCCGTCATCCAGGCGGCATTCATGTCGATGATCTCTTTGAAAGCCGCCATGGCTTCCGTCATCATCGCGAATTCCGCCGCAAATTCGTCCGTCTTCCTGCCAACGACAAAATCGTCGATTTGGGCCACCCACTTTTTGAACGGCGCGCCGTCCTTCATGGTGAACTTGCGGCCGGTATAATCCTGAGCCTGGATGAAGTTGGTTCCTTCCCAGATTCCATAAATCACAACATCCCGGTACAGTTCCGCCGGGGCATACTCTTCCGTGAAGCCGTAGCCGCCGTGGCACTGGATGGCGTCACCAGTGGTGAGCCTCGCCATATCGGACGTATAGGCCTTGCACATGGGGTTATTGATCGCAAACATATCATCATAATATTCCCGCTCTTCCGGCGTGGCGGCGTCTACGGCCAGGTCACGGTAGAGATAGGACTTGTAAATGAGCGCCCGGCAGGCCTCCAGAATGGACTTCTGGGACAAAAGCATGCGGCGGACATCTTCGTGTTCGATGATCCGGACGCTGGGGCCCTTGGGGTTGGTGGAATGTTTGCTCTGCACGCGCAGCTTGGTATAATCCAGAGCGGCGTAGTAGGCGGCGCCGATGCATCCAAGAGAGAACAGGCCCGTGTTCAGGCGTTCCTCGTTCATATAAGCAAACATCTGCTTCATGCCGATGCCACGTCCGTCTTTCACTTCCGCTTCTCCCACCATCCAGCCGTAGCAGTTGTCGTTTTCACCCATGGAGAGGGTGGCGGTCGTCGAGCCGTGAATGCCCAGCTTGTGCTCGATGCCCATGGTGGTGACGTCATTCCAGGCGCCCAGCGAGCCGTCATCGTTGACCCAGAACTTGGGCACGATGAAAAGCGATATGCCCGCGGTGCCTTCCTTGGCGCCCGGCGTCTTGGCCAGCATCAGATGGATGATGTTTTCGGCCAGGTCATGGTCGCCGGAAGAGATGAAGCATTTCGTTCCGGTGAGCTTATACTTGCCGGGCGTGTCGGTAGGAAACGCCTTGCTCTGCACGGCGCCGACTTCGGAGCCTGCGCCCGGTTCGGTAAGCCCCATGGTGCCGCCCCATTCGCCGGTCCGCAGTTTGGGAATGAACAGGTCCTGCTGTTTTTGCGTAGCAAATTCATGAAGCACGGTGATCGCGCCCTGCGTCAGGCACCAGAACATGACGATCGACGGCGAAGCGGCAGACTGCATCTCCAGAATCGGCGCATACCAGCACAGTGGTATTTTGCCTTCGCCGCGGTAACCGAACTGGGGTCCCAGTTCCGCATCCATCACGGTCTTATAAACATTCTTGAACGAATCCGGGGTCACCACCGCATGTTCATTGCCGCCCACAAATTTCGCGCCGGGTTCATCGGCGTCTTTGTTGGCCGGGCACATCACGTCGCGGCAGACCTTAAAGTTGACATCGAGGAAGCTGTTGATGTCGTCCATCCCGTAGTATTCTTTGTAAGCATCAAGGCTCAAAAGCTTATCCACGCCGAGCCATTCTTTGATCTGGAACATGATGTCCCGTGTCTGATACAACCAATTACTGTGTGCCATATTGAATTCCTCCTGTTGAAAATTAAAGGCACAAAATGAAAAGAATCTCTTTACGTGTAAGATTCACAGCTCTCTTTCCCGATCCGTCTTCATGCCCACCACCTTGCAAGACCTTGATCCTTTTCAAGTCGCTGTTCATTTACTGCCATTCATATTCGTTTTTGCTTATGCCCGCAACAAACACAAATTATGACTACCAGTCCTTATCTAAATCAACGGTAACTGTCAAACTGATATTTTAATTTGTTCATGAAATAGACGTCATTATTTTTTTCTTGATAATAGAACGAACGTTCTACTATGTCTCATTGCTTCGGGATGGAGTTATTCATCCTGCCAAGCGAGGAAGACATGTCATTGCCGGCAGCCTCATACCACCCACGCCACCCGCAAGATACGGATTACTACCACTGCATCGAGGATTATTTTGAAACCTTTATGCAGGAATATGACGACCATTTCTCACGGCAGTACGGATTCTGGCTTGTCCGGTCAAGGCCGCCGCTTAAAATTCATGACCCGCCAAACATCGAATACGCCACTGCTGATCTTAAAATCCAACCACACACTGACATTATCTATGCCGACCCTGAATACTCCTGGGATGATTACATACAGTCATAACGCATTGTGATTTTTCAAGAATCATTTAAGGCGTGACGGAGAGGTTTGTCTGAATTCCGCTGGGAATGCCTGTTTTGCAGGTAACACAACCAAAAGGTGAATTTTTTTCTTCAAAAAAAGGGGAGCGGAATGTGCCTTCAGTGTGGTCATTGGTGCCATACACTACATCTTGTGGCAAAATATTCTTGACATACAAGAGGGCTTTTTTATACTTTACCCCACAAAGAGGAAGTTCTTATCAATTAGTTTAGTTTCTTATTATTTCTTTGATACTGCTGTCCAGAAGCCTATTAAATTCTTCCGGCCGTTCCAGCATTAAAAAATGACCGGTTCCTTTCATTATCTTGACATCGAATGACATCATATACCGCTTGTTTGCCTCGATATTTGTCGGCCACAGGTCTGCGTTTATGCATATTACCGGGACCTTGACTTCCCTGAAAATATTAATCGTCTTCTTGTCCGCTATTGCTCCCACGTATTCTTCAAGCGCGCTTATCGCTACTTTCGGGGGTGCCGATGACATATCGTTAATAATCCAGTTTGATAATTCCTGGTTGACGTCCTTGACCATCATCTGCTTGACAAATTCCCTCACTGCAGGCTTAAAATCCTTTCTAATTCCATCGAGCCCAATTAATTTGTAACCTTCTTCTTTACTGAATGTCTCGTCCAGATTGTGAAGGGTATCCACGCCTATTATACCAATGACTTTTTCCGGCTCTAACCTGACTGTAGATGCGACTATTTCTCCGCCGAACGAGTGTCCGATTAAAATTACTTTTTTTGGATTAACCGCCTCTATCACCGCCTTTACATCCTGAGCGAAACCATCTAACGAATAAACCTTGCGATGTTGTCCAGAGTTGCCATGTCCAGCCAGTTCCATCGTTATAACGCAGTATTCTTCGGCGAAATGCGGCACCTGCTCGCGCCAGTATCTGCTGTCGCAGCTCCACCCATGCACAAACAACAGGGCTGTGTCCCCTTTACCGTAAACGTTATAGCTGATTTTTTCCCCGTCAAACGATTTGGCATATCGGTTCTGACTATTTTGTGTCGGCGTTGAACACGATACGGCAAATACCATCAACATCGCAAATAAAACTATAGCGTTTTTCGATTGTAGTATTATCTTTTTCATATAAACTGACATTTCCCATTTAAACGGTTAAATAATATAGTTTTCTCCTGTAATATCAATAATCCTACCAAAATTTTCCTAAACGGCCAAAAAACTTTTATCCAAATACAATTTTACTGGAAATGTGCATGAAATCAACTCTTTTTAGAGGCATAGGGGACGTACTTACTCAGGGGGAACATCTACTTGTCAAAAGCATCATTTATTTTTCTGTATTTTAACTCGGCAAGTTTTCCTTTATTCCAGCTTGATGTTTTGCTGAAATATTTAGTGAGTCTGGCTATGCTTTCGACGTCGGAAGAACCGCAATAAACACATTTTTCATTCAATCCTCTGGCGGTTTTTTCACAGGAGGTGCAAAATGTGAATTCCGGACTGAAATCAATTTGACGGTTGACGGAATCATAAAAAACATCGCGTATAAAACTGCTTAATTTTTTTCCGCCCGGATTTGAATTTCCCAGCTGTATGTGCGTAAAAACATCTCCTTCCAGATAATTATGAAAGAGTCCTTCCCTTATAACTTTTTGCAGCGGCGTAACATCTGCGGCAACATTAAGATGCGTTGAGTTTGTGTAATAAATAGCTCCTTCGGCAATATCACCTTTGACATAACGTCCGGCGGCAGGAGAAAAATACCTTAAATCGAGACGCGCGAAACGGTAGGCGGTTGTTTCCGCCAGCGACTGTCCCATCACAAATTTCATCTTTAGTTCCGTGCTTAAACGCCTGGCTTCACTTCTGATAAAATCAACCACTTTCAGGCCGAATTCCAGCGCATCAGGAGTTTGATGCAATTCCTTCCCCGTATAAATTTGTGCCAGTTCATTCAATCCGGCAATGCAGATAACGTAACTGGCCAAATTCATTCTTAAGAAAGGGAATCCATCGTGGTTCATTGCCAACGCCGCGAGAGGCCCTTCTTCGGCATAAGAAAGAAGCTTTTCCAGAAAATCTTTTTTCTGCACATGAGCTTTTACCGCCTTCCCGATTAATTCGCCAAGCCCGGAGAATAACTTTTTTTCATCTCCTTCGGCCTTGTAACCTAAACGCGGCAGATTTAAAGTCACACTTTGAATAGCGGCAAAACGCGCCAGCCACGGTTTATCTCTTTCCTCATCGTTCAACACCGGGGGAAGCGTATATTCATCTCTGTCAAAAACAAAACAGGTATTACCCATAAGATTGGCCACATCACAGGCAAACAACAGAAATTCCTGAACCTCTTCATTCTTCCAGAAGGTTTCGTTTATATGCAGGAGAGGACGGGGAAGAATAAACGGTTTGCCCTTGGCATCACCTTTTTCAAAGACTTCCAGTATGGCGCGGGCAAAGCGCTGAGCCTCGCGAGTATAGTCGCCATAGGTTTTTCCCGTGGGTTTCCCTCCGGCGCCGATGGCGGGAAGATTCGCCCACGTTGCGGGCATATCGTAATATATATGTATATCCGTATAAAGCGCCTGTCCCCCGCGCGTGGCGGAAAGCTGAGAAAATTCATAGATAAGCATCTGCGCGAACTGTTTTACTTCTTTGTCCGTCATGGAAGTCAGGTAAGGCGCGAAGGAAATATTCACCGCGTCCCAGCCTATTGTACTGGCAAAGTGTCCCTGCAGAACAGCGCTGAAACGCACCATATGCGCCAGAAGAACTTCCGCGTATTTAGCGGGATTGGCGGAATTTATCGCCTGCGGCAGATTCAATCCGTTTATTTTCAGATATTCCAGGGATTGACAGCAGTTGTAGGGACGGTCAATATAACCCAGAGCGTGAATGTGAATATCGCCCGTAATATGCGCTTCACCGATATCGGCGGAGAAAACATCATAAAGAGAAAGTTCTCTTTTAATGCCTTCGGCAAATATCAGATTCGTACCCTCCGGAGAATGGGGAATATTGGCATCCTGCTTATTCTGGTGCAAAATCAATTGCCGCACGTCATAAAGGGGAAATCCCAGACGGCCATGCAGTCTGCGCTCTTTCTCCAAACCTCTTTCGATAAGTCTTACATTGACGAGTTCACGAATGAGCGCCGTGGTGAGCACGCTGATTCCTGAAACTATAATCTGTTTTTCCACTTCTTTTGATATTTGTGCCGCCACCTGATAATCAATATCGGCTTCACGCACCAAAGCATCCACAATCCGCTGGCGGTCCCAGAGAATTATTTCCTCCCCGGTAGTACGGACAAATAGAGTCAAATCTGTTGTTTCAGAATTTTCCATCATATTAAATATTCGTTTGTCCTGATCTTTCGTTGTTTCCCAAAACCTTTTCCGCAGCGGCTGATAATTCTCCGTCATAATCATGATTCAGCGAAAACACTCTAAAATGCACGACTCGTGCGGGAATAAAACGGTAAATTTCCAGAAGCGGTTCCGGTGATGTCGTTTCCGTAACCGGATTGAAGATATTTATTCTTTTTTCCCTTTCGGTCATTGGATTGAGTGGACGCGGGTCCTGCGTGGCCAGATCGACCTTAAAAGAAAGTCCTTTTAATTTCTGAGGCATTCGTTCTCTAATTTTCGCTTCATAATCCGCCGCGCTGGAAAAGCCGACACCGCGGTGCATCTGGTCAAGAGAAATTTCGGCTACAAAAGACATCTTCCATTTTACTTCCCTGTCATGGAGTTTTTTCCACTCATGGGCAAGTCTTTTTTTTGTCTTATCTCTGGCTTCCTGCCAGCCATTAACATTATTGAACAAATTCCATTCATCGCATTTTAAATAATCATCAAGATTATCGATTGGATTCCCGGGCAGGATGAGTTTCATCGTTTCACGGAAAAATTCCTGCAAGTGCAAATCCAGTCCTCTGGTCGTGCGATGAAAATAAACATTGGTATACAAATTCAGACGTGCGTTTAAAAACCGCCCCAACGCGGAAATGCCCGACTGATGCAGGGTAAGGCCTTCCTTCGTAAAAAAAGTATAGTAACGAAGGCGGGGAATATCCACCATATCCAGCGAAAATCCGGTCATGTAAGCGTCGCGCTGAACATAATCCAGATTATCCACTGTATAAACGCCGGAAAACAATTGTCTGAGCATTTGCAGCCAGCGTGGTTGTTTGCCCGCCTCCCCCGCTTCAGGCATCTTAATCAAAAAAGCAACCCGGCGGGCATCCATTACCTCGCCGCGCGCAAACGGGCCTGACGGACTTCGTCTGATGCGGGCAATATCAGCGCCTAATTTTCGCACGATAATGTTTTGTCCCACCACTTCGTGCGTCAATCCACAGTCTTTCAAGAAATTATCGTCAAAAAAATGGCCGTAGGGACCGTGCCCAACATCATGCAACAAACCGGCAAGACGCAGTAATTCCTCCACATAATTACAGGATGGAATATCCTTACAAACAGAGGATAAACTTGAATAGATGCTTTTGGCAAACTCTCCGGCCATGTGCATTGTGCCCAGAGAGTGCTGAAAACGCGAATGTTCCGCTGCCGGGTAAACCCAGCGAGCGCTTTGCAATTGATAAATCCTCCTTAATCTTTGCATCCATGGAGAATCAATCAGGTTTTTTTCAGTTATTTCATTGACAGACTTATCCTCCGGCACGGTAAAGAGGATATATTGATGAATCGGATCGGCAATAAGCGCCATACCGTTATAGATATTCTGATTGGTAAAATCAGTCTTTTTCATGATGGTCTGTGTATTATAATATACCGCGTAAAAAATCAATTTTAATCATTCATTCCGGCTTGACTATTGATTCCACCTACATTACTATTTTGGGGGTGTAGGAAATTTAACTTCAACAACAGTATCATCTGTGGAGGGACAGACTGACATGGGAACAAATAATGTAATATTTCTGGAAGTTATCGAATGGTTTGATGAATCAGGAAAAGAAATCGTGCATAGAATCCCGGAAAAAGGTTCCGGCGATATTAAATTCGGCGCCCAGTTGACCGTAAGGGAAAGCCAGAGCGCCGTCTTTTTTTACAATGGCAAGGCCTATGACGCCTTTGGTCCGGGACGCCACACTCTAAAAACAGCAAACATTCCCCTTTTGACTAAAGTTTTATCCCTGCCCTGGGGCATGACCAGTCCGCTGCGAGCTGAAGTTTATTTTGTCAACATGAAGATTTTTACCGATTTAAAATGGGGCACACGCGATCCGGTAGCTTTTCGAGACAAGGAACTGGGACTTATTCGTTTGCGCGCATTCGGCGTTTTCAATATCCGCGTCATTCAACCGCTTCTGCTGATTAACTCACTTACGGGAACACAGGGAATTTTCAGCACTGAAGAAATTGAAGAATACCTGAACCGCGTCATTGTTTCGCGTTTTAACGATTATATGGGCGAAAAGGTAGATACTATCTTCAACCTTCCGGGAAAATACAATGAGTTTTCCGAAGGATTGAAAATTATGCTGCAAAATGATTTAAGCAAGTTCGGCCTGGGTCTGACCGACCTTTATATTAATTCAATCACACCTCCCCCTGAAGTGCAAAAAGCGATAGACGATAAAAGCCGTCTGGGTGTTTTTGATGACCTCAACAAGCTTTTAAAAATGAAAGCGGCGATGGCTATGGAAACAGCAGCCCAAACACAATCCGAAGCCGGTGCGGGACTTGGAATGGGCATGGGTTTCATGATGCCCGGTATGCTGGCCGAGGCGTTCAAAACATCCTCGACTGCCGGAGCAGGCACCGAAGTTTACGCCTGTCCCGACTGCAAGCAGATAATCCCCAAGGAATCGCACTTTTGCCCCGCCTGCGGACATCAGATGCTGATTGTAAATAAGTGCGCTCATTGCGGAAGAAATTTGCCCGTTAATGCCAATTTCTGCGTAAACTGCGGCGTGGCAATAAACGCAAAGCCGGCGACAAGAAAATGTTCCAAGTGCGGTTTTGAAAATTTACCGGAATCTATTTATTGTAATAAGTGCGGTGAACGGATCTAACTTTCAGATTGAACAGCAATGCCCTCAATGCGGCGCGCCGATAATTCTCGACGAAGCCGACCGTATTCTTTCGTGCAAATTCTGCCGCACCCGCGTGTATCTTGCATCGGAAGATATTTTCCGTTTTTATATTCCCCCTGCGGAAGGAATTTCCGAGACCATTTATTTTATTCCCTACTGGCGCATCAAGGGTCTTTCTTATTCAATCCAGGAAACCCAAATTACAATAGATCATCAAGGTCTGTTCTATTCTCACAGTTTTTCCTCCCCGGTCAAAGGAATGGATATCTCCAGCAAATATTTTGACATTAATTTTTTATCGCTGGATTCCAAAATGCTTCCTTATTCCTTGGGACTGCGTCCCCAGGCGATGAAACTCAAATTTGTGGGAAGCGGTAAAAATGAAGGTAAATTTCTCAGATTTTCTCCGGCTTCGCGTGATGCTTTCATTAACGATTATCAGGCACGTGCCGGTGGCATTCATAAATCAATATTTATCGGCGAAACCGCCAGTGTCATCTATTCACCCGTTTACTGTTTAAGCGACCGCATCTATGACGCTATTTTAAAAAAACCGCTTGATCTCCAGAAAAGAGAAGTGGAAGCGGAACAGACTCTTATCTCCGCCCCCGATGAAAAATGGCACCTGGATTTTCTTCCCATGCTTTGTCCGGATTGTGGAGCGGACCTTCCCGGTGAAAAAGACGCTTTAATCGTTTTTTGTGAAAACTGTCATTCCGCATGGAACCCATCCAATAAAAATTTTGCTAAAGTAAAAATTTTTACATGGCCAGAGAAAGGAGACGACATCACTTACCTTCCCTTCTGGCAATTGAAGGTAAAGGTCAGCGGCTTTCAGTTGGAAACATATGCCGATTTGATAAAAATAGCCAACATTCCTAAAGCTCCTTCGGAAGAATGGACAAAAACACCTTTCTTCTTTTGCGCTCCCGCGTTCAAAGTCAACCCGGCCTTATTTTTGCGCTGGTGCAGACAATTAACAGCAGCGCCTCCCCCAAAGGATTTAATCGCTGATTTTACGGCTAAGAAAATTCATCAGGCAACTCTTCCCGTAAATGAAGCACTGGAAAGTACCCTTCTCACACTGGTCAGTTTGACAGCGAATAAAAACGCCATCAGGGAGATACTGCCTTCACTCCATTTCACGCTGGAAGATTATTCTCTGGTTCTTCATCCCTTCAAAACAAGCGCGGGACAACTTGTTCATACAAAGATAGGTTTAGGCATGGAGATAAGCGCTCTGAATTTAGGCGCGTACCTTTGATACCTATTGATTTAGGAGTGGTGACTTATTTGGGAGGCATCCGTAACGCCCCGTCCAGCCTGATACAACATCCATTGAGCATCGTGTTATCAATAATGTGCAGAGCGAGTTTGGCAAATTCCACGGGCCTGCCCAGACGCCGCGGGAAAGGAACAGTTTTCGCCATATCTTCCTTAACCGCATCAGGTAGACCAGCCATCATAGGTGTCTCAAAGATTCCCGGAGCAATGGTCACAACCCTTATTCCATAATCGCAAACTTCTCGCGCCAGAGGCAGCGTCATTCCCACGATACCGGCTTTGGAAGCGCTGTAGGCCGCCTGGCCTATCTGTCCTTCAAATGCGGCAATAGAAGCGGTATTGATGATTACACCCTTTTCACCTTCTTCATCGGGCGTGTTATTCATCATCTGCTCAACCGCAAGTCTGATAACATTCAGAGTTCCTGAAAGATTTAGCTGTAGCACCTTATTGAACGACTCCAGAGGTAGAGGTCCTTTCCTGCCGATAAGCTTTCCCGGATTAACAATTCCCGCGCAATTAATAACCGCGTTTATTTTTCCGAAAGCGCCAATGGCTTTTTGTATGGCCTGTCGGACATCCGCCTCACTGGTTATATCTGTTTTCACAAATACCGCACCTGCTCCGATAGCGGCAACAAGCTTTTCTCCTTTGTCCGTATCAATATCAACAATCACGACCCGCGCGCCTTTTTTCACCAGTTCCATAACACTGGCCTCGCCCAATCCGGACGCTCCGCCGGTAACGACTGCCACAACATCCTTACTATTCATGCTTCCCCCTTGTTATTATCGAAATATATCCTGACCTTTTCTTGATTTCAATTATCATTCTGTTCTTTTCAGAGCATTGGCACATGGTTTAATCATCTCTTTTTTCATTCTCTTTACAAATTCCCGTCGAACAGCCGGAATTTTTGTCAGCATTACCAGAATGCCGTTAATGATCCGCCATTTATAATATTTTTGAGGGAAATCGTACATGCTGTGTTCCTTGTAGTATCTGTGATCGGCCTGAAAAACCACGCGCAGTCTGCCGAAGATGGCGTCACGGAACAACTTTGCTCCCGCCACCTGATAAAAAGTCGGCGGCGGAATGTAGTTCAGCATACTCTGCGCTACCGCACTTGAGGCCATTGTTTGCAGGGCGGCATTGATTTGAGCCGGACTTCCCATGTCGTCGCTGACAAAACCTGTCAGGCCGCAATGCATCATTTCAACAGTTCCCCTGGCAATCTCCCGCAAATTGGAAATTTGATTCAAAGGTCCGGCAATAACAAAGCCTACCTGCCTGCCCTCAAGGGCGGGCGTGTGACCGTTGAAAAAGCTGCGGTCAAAAAAACATTTCCACACAGATGAGAGATAACGGTCGTGAACAGCACCGGCAATAAGTAAAATATCAGCCGATTTGACTTTATTATTGAAAAAGTCTCTGTACCCGTCCTTTTCATCATAAACGCATACATTATCAAACCCGCACTGCATGCAGCCGAGACACCCGCCTTTTATATCAATATCCTTCAATTGGATTAATTCGGCGGCGGGAGAAAAACTTTGACGCAATCTTTCCACCATCTTCTGAAGATTGGCATTCCCGGAAAGATCGTCGGCAACAATCAGAACTTTTTTACCCCCCGCATCAACAGGCTTTACGTCCTGTATTTCAAAAACAACATCCGGCGTAACTAAAGGGTTGTTGTTTCTTATGGCCGGCGTGCCCTCTTTAACAGCCTTAATAAATAATTCGCCGAAAGATTTCAGCCGACGGCGTTCTTTAGTCTTGAGCAGATCATTCATTTCCGCTGAATAGGAGCCGAAAAAATTCATTTCCAGATCATCGCAGATAGCGTTGATATAATTTTGAGCCGTGTGATCGAAAAAATTAATGGAAGTCGTCAGGCAGGCGGCGGGCTTGCCTCTGAACGCGGAAACGGCATTTTTTTCAAAAATCAATTCAATGAATCTTTTATACTGAGAGCAAACAACAAGAAAATAAAGGGGAAATGCCCAGAGTACAGCGTCTGCGGCGGCCACCCCGTCAATAACTTCTTGAAAAGCCTTGTCATCTTTTTCCAGTTTCTTGATTTTCAGCGCCACATCAAAAAATTTAAATTCAGCTTCGGGGAATCTTTGCTGAAGAAAATGGGCATACTGCATTGTAACACTGATTTCACCTTTCGGTGAACCGTTCAAAACCGCTATTTTCATAACAATCACCTGTTACTTTTAATTTTATTTACAGAAATTAATACCACAATAGGAATATGATGTCCAGATGACCTGTGCCATTTCGAAATCAAAGATGATATCGAGGCGGCGAGGAGGAGGCCCCGCAGACGTATATAATAATACGTCGAGGAAGCCGACAACGACGCCAACAAAGATAGCGCTTTGATTTAGAGATGGCAGGCGTAAGCAACAAATCTCCCATCATGGCTAAGGCTTATGTCAATGCCGGTTTTTTTTCCGCCGACGAATACGCACGGCGGCTGAAGTTCTCCATTTTCTCTTGTTCTCTTAATCTTTACATCATGGAAATTCAGGGAAAAATTATCAGCTATTTTTTTTCCAAGACATTCACGCAGAAAAAGTGAAGGGTTAATTGTGTCTCCTTCCGGAAGGACCTCAACGCTCCAGATTAATTTATCCAACGCCGCAAGATTATCGGCGCCAACACAATGGACATACCGGGAATTGGAAAACAAACGGATAAAAACAGATTCGTTCCCGGGAATTATAACTTTGCCTTCCAAATATTCTGATTGTGTTTTTGTGAAAACCGTCTGCCACCGCCGTGGAATAAAAGCGCTGTCAGGAAAAGATTTTTTCATCACTTTATACGCGGCTTCCTTACAGGCCCAGAACGACCAGAGCGCCTCTTCAGGATTATCCGAGTTTTTGACAAATTCAATTTCAGCATCTGTGAGGATTTTTTTTAGAAAACGCGAGTTCCTGCTTTTCCCCGCGTTCGCCGGTTCCTTCAAATCCACCACATCGTTCCCGACGCAGGGCAAAATAGTTCTCCTCCATTTTCGCAAGTATGTCGATGATCTGCGAAGCATATTCCCGCTGTATTCTGAGTTCGCTCCCCTGCGCAGGTTTCGGCGTGAAAATTTCTATCTGAATTGAAAATTTATCGCCCCAGGCGGGAATCACACTGTAGTTCTCCTGTTTATCTCCGCGCAGATACATGCACATTACTTTGCAGTTCTCCACATTTTTAACAAAACGACCCACCCCGTAAGAAAAGCCTTCTTTGTCCACCCTTCCTATGCGGGAACGCTTGCCTTCGGGAAAAATCATGATGGTTTCTCTATTCCTCAGAAGGTAAGCGCATTTACTCAGTGCTTCTTGCATCTTTTCACGTGAACCTCCGCGATTGACGGGAATGCACTTGGAAAGATAACACAACGCCGTAAGAAGAATATTGTCTTTGTAGTTGTTTCTTTCCGGCAAATTCCAGGGTAGTTTTTTGTAACTGATTATGTGCTGCCTTAAACTAAAAACGGCATAACTTAAAATAAAAGAATCAATCATCGTTAAATGATTGGCACAAATAATCCATCCCCCTCTATGTCTGGCAAATTCAGCGGCACAGCGACGACGGATTTCTTTTAAATCTTTTACCCGGTAAAAGAAAATCCTGAAAGCAAAAAAGTATAAAGGCGCAAGGATTAATATTGCGATATGCCCTGTAAAGTTTTGCAGATGTAAAAATATTTTGGATTTTCTATCCACTTTATTATCCGAGTTTTTGTGTGATAATCCTCACGGCATCGCCGATAGTACGGATTTTATCCGCCTCATCATCATCCACGGTAATATTGTAAACATCTTCACATTTGATGATAACATCCACCAACCTGGCGGAATTTACTTTCAAATCATTTAAGATGTGCGTATCCATGGTCGCCTTCTCCAGAAGATCCAGATTCCTGGCATATGGTCTTAAGATATTGATCATTTCCTCAAAAATTTTCTTTTCATCCATAAAGAGCCTTCTCCTTAATGAGTATTATTTTTCTTCCCACTTCTTAAATATGATACAGCTGTTGACATCGCCAAAACCGAACCCGGCTTTCGCGATAATTTTCATTTCAGGAAATTCCAGGCATTTTTGCGGAATCTTTTGCGCGAATTTCTCGATATCAGGATGCACATCCCCGCTGTTGATTGACGGATGCAGAAATCCTTTGTAAAGCTCAAGGACAACGGCCACAGATTCAATGGCGCCGGCGGCGCCCAGACAATGGCCGATCAATGATTTTGTAGACTGGATGTAAGGAAAATTACCGGGATTGCGTTCGAGTGCATCCGCCCAGTTTCTTACTTCATGAGGATCGGCGTACGTCGCCGTCAAATGTCCGTTGATGGCGTCAACCTGAGCCGGATCAATACCAGCGTCGGCAACCGCACCGCGAATGCATCTTTTCACTCCTTCGGGATTGGGCGCGGTCATGGAACCGCCCATTCTCTGTCCTCCGCAATTAACATAGCCGCCTATTATTTCCGCGTAGATTCTGGCTTTCCTTTGCATAGCCGTTTCCATATCTTCCAGAACAAGCATGCCGCCGCCCGAACCTGGCACAAAACCGCAGGCAGTCGCGCTTAAAGGACGGGAACCCGCTGCCGGATTATCGTTGAATTTGCGGCAAAGAACGCGCATGGCATCAAAACCTCCCCAGATGTAAGGCGTCGCCCCTTCGGAACCGCCGGCCACCATGCGTTTGGCCAGCCCCATTCTTATTCTCCAGAGAGCATCAATGATCGCTTCGTTGCCGGTAGAACACGCCGCGGAATTTGACGTTACCTTATTGCCGGCGCCCAGCAACCCGGAAATGCGAGCGCTGGTCCCACTGCTCATTACCTGCTCGACAACCCGGCTGCCCAACCGTCTTACACGGCCTTCGTTAATTATGGGGACGATCGTGTTGGCAATCGTGTCCATGCCGCCTATTCCTGAACCGGCAATGACACCGGTATCCCAGTCCACGGTATCATCATCATCGTTATTGAGGTTAAAGCCGGCGTCCTTCCATGCATCCACCGCGGAAACCGAGGCATAACCGATATTATCGTTGATGGATAAAAGCTTTTCGCGATCAAAATAGCTTTTCCTGATGTCATCGAAATTTTCCGGAACACCGGCAATCTGACAACCGAAATTCAATTCCTGAAGTTGAGGAATAAAACGGATGCCCGAAACGCCTCCTCTGAGCGCCTGTTCAAAATTATCCAGACCATGCGCATTGGGCGCGGCCACTCCCATTCCCGTAACAACGACTCTCTTTTTCATTTATCCACTCCCACTCCGGATAATTCCCCGAAGCAAATTATTTCACCATTTTCTCTTTCCATGGAAACACTGGCTTTGATAATGTTTTTACGAAAATAAATTTTCTTTCCTTTAATAATAACTCTTTCCCCCGGTGTCACAATTTGCTTAAATTCCACTCCGTCCGCCAGCGAAAACAGGCTCACAGGCATATTGATCTGGCATGGCCTCATTTTTTTCCGGCGGGACAGAAGATATATCCCGAAAGCGACAACGCCGGTTTGAGCCATCGCTTCGATGAGAATAACGCCCGGTGTAATGGGATTACCGGGGAAATGCCCGCGATAAAAATATTCATTTTCGCGAAACCGGTAAGCCCCGACTATCTGTTCATCATCAAGGCTGATAATTTCATCTATGAAGCGAAAAGGTTCCTGCTGGGGAATAAGCTGCAGAACCTCACGCTTCAAACCGTCATCAGCCTCCATAAAGTCCTCCGTTGACATGAATGACACTGCCGGTAATGTAACTTCCCTTCCTGGCCAGAAAAGCGACAACTTCCGCGACTTCCCCGGGCTTTCCAACGCGGCCCAGAATAATTTCATCCGTGATTTTATTTTTAATCTCTTCCGGCAGTTCTTCAGTCATCTCCGTATCAATAAAACCGGGCGCAACGGAATTAACCAGAATATTTCTTCCCTTAAGTTCCTTCGCCAGAGATTTGGTAAAGGCATCCAGTGCCGCTTTTTCCATCGTGTAGGGAATCTGGCCGGTGTTGCCCGTATGGCCGACAACGCTGGAAATATTGATAATGCGACCGGCTGAGTTCCGAATCATGAATTGACGCAGAATTCTTTTGGTCAGATACCATACTCCGCGCGTCAGAGCACGCTGAGCGTCAAACTGTTCCATTTTCATGGAAAGAATATCGGCATTAATCGATTGTCCGGCATTGTTTACCAGAACATCAACTCGACCGGCGGCATCTTTCAGTTTACCGATCAGGGCGTCGACCTGTTCAATATCGGACAGGTCGGCCTGAATTAGAAATCCTTCTTTTATTTCTTCGAGCAACTGTTGGGCCAGTGCGGCGCTTTGATTATAATGAATGCCGATATAAAAACCATCGGCGGCCAGAGCACGACAGCATGCGGCTCCTATTCCTTTCGCTCCTCCCGTAACCAGCGCAACCGGTTTTTCAATCATCATTTATCTCCCACCTGCGGCATCGCGCAAGCCCGGACAAGTCCCGCCCCGACAAAATCACCGTTGGAAATAACATTTTCAGGATGGAAGCATCTCATCGCCTGAAGGTAAAGCATTATTAAACTATCTCCCGTCCTATAATCATATTCTGAACTTCCCGGACGCCTTCATAAATGTCGATAATGTGGGCATCGCGCGCAAGTTTGGAAATTTCATACTCATTTGTAAAACCGTACCCGCCGTGCAGATGCAGTCCTTCGGTCGAGCAGAAAACGGCGGCCTCGGCAGCGGTGTTTTTGGCAAGAGAAGCGTAAATCCCCGCATCCTTCGCTTTTTCCTGAATCTTAAAAATAGCCTTGAATAAAGCCATTTCGGCGAGTTCTACTTTTTTCCACATGGTGGTCAGCATTTCTCTGGCCACGGGCAGATCGCAGATCCTGCTGCCGAATTGCCTGCGTTCCCGGGTGTATTCCCGTGTGACATCAAATGCTCTTTTAGCCAGCCCCAACCCTATCGCGGCAACCATGGGTCTCGCGTAATCCAAAACGTCAACAATGTATTTGAAGCCAAGACGCCTGTCTCCGATAATTTGATTCGGATGAACAATAACGTCTTCAAAAGTAATGCTTGCCGTGTTGGAAAGCCTTTGTCCCAGTTTGTCTTCGGGTTTGCCGATTATTATCTTTCCTCCCGCCGGAACGTTTATCTCTCTTGTAGAATTTCCGATACCGGGAATATCGGCGGAAGTGACATGTTCTACAGGAACAATAACGCAGGCCATAAAATTGCCGGTTGGTTTTCCCGTTTTGCAAAGAATGGTGAATTGAGAAGCGTAAGAGGCGTTGGTAATGAAACATTTGGAGCCGTTTAAGACATAATTGCCGTCATCCCTCTTGCTGATAAAAGTGGTCATCATGGAATTATCCGAACCGGCATTCGGTTCCGTCAGACAAAAAGAAGCGAGAATAGGTTTTTCGGCAAAAGGTTCGAGAAATAATTTTTTCTGTTCATCCGTGCCGTGCAGTCCGATTACGACATTGGCCAGATCGTTGCACATTGCTGAAGTGGAAATGCCCGTATCGCCGTAGGAAAGTTCTTCAATAATCAGCGCGGATGTAAAAGCGTCAATTTCATAACCCCGGACCGATTCGGGAATGCTTAGGTTTATCAGGCCGGTTTTCCAGGCCTTGTTAATTATATCCCAGGGGAAGACATGTTCTTTTTCCATTTCCAGAATACGCGGCGTTATTTCATTTTTAACAAATTTACGCACTGTCTCCAGATACGACAACTGACTTTCATTGAGACTGAAATCCATAAACAGAACCTTTCACTTTTCTTTTTTTAGAAATAAATTTATAAAACACCACACTTGAAGAACAACATCTCTTCAAAAAAGGAGTTTTATTCTGTTGCTGTTTTATGCGGCAGCGCCTTTTTTATGGGAATGTTCCTCTCCCGTCTTTTTCGGAGGCTCAATCCCGTATTTGGCCTGCAAGAATTTTACCATAGTCGCAGGATATAAAATGTATGCCAGCACATCCTCGTCACTGCGGGCAAGGTCGCCTATACTTTTCTTCGCCGCTTCAATCTCCGGCTCGAGGTAATCAGCCGGTCTTCCTGAAACAGGTTCTTGTCCCCGCTTATAGTTCTTCAATATTTTTTTGGTCAATTCCGCGTCAATCGGCATCGGGGTTTTACCGTACAACCCCAAAACCAGATCCTTGAGCTGATTGGAAACACGCACATAACGGCCGAAAAGAACATTGAGCACGGCCTGCGCTCCGATAATCTGCGATACGGGAGTAACGAGAGGAGGGGAACCCATATCTTTGCGTGTCTGAACAACTTCCTGGTATATTTCTCCCAGTCTGTCCAGCGCGTTCATTTCCTTGAGCTGGCCGGTCAGATTGGAAATCATACCGCCGGGAATCTGATGAGCCAGAACTCCGTTATCAATTATCGAAAGTTTATGCGTGGCCAGATGGCTGTTATATTTCGGGGCGATACTTTCCAGATGCTCACCCAGAACCAGCAGTTTGTGCAAATCCATCCCGGTTTCCCGCGCTGTTCCCCGAAGGGCGGCGACAATAGGCTCAATAGCGGGCATTGAAGTCCTCAACGCGAAAGGCGCAAGGCATGTGTCCACAACGTCAACCCCGGCCTCTATCGCTTTTAAATAGGTCATTGAGGCCATACCGCTGGTATAATGTGAATGCAGATGCAGCGGAACTTTAATTTCTTTTTTTATGGCTTCAACAAGATCATAAGCGTCAAATGGAGAAAGTATGCCGCCCATGTCTTTGATGCAAATCGCGTTTGCGCCCATTTGCTCCAGTTCTTTCGCTTTTCTGACAAAATATTCGAGGTTATAAACGTCTCCTCCCAGCCGGACATCCGTCAATGAATAGCAGACGGCGCCCTGAAACTCTTTGCCGTTGGCCTTGATTCTTTCCGCGCATGATTCCATGTTGCGGAAATCGTTTAAAGCGTCAAAACAGCGGAAAATATCAATGCCGATTTCACAGGCTTTATCCACGAAAGCGCGTACAACATCATCAGCATAATGACGGTAGCCGACAAGATTCTGTCCGCGAATAAGCATGGCAAAAGGCGTTTTGGTTATGTACTTTTTCAAAATTTTCGGACGCATCCATGGATCTTCCCCCAGAAACCTGTGCATGGTATCGAAGGTCGCGCCTCCCCAGACTTCCATCGCATGAAAACCGCAGCTATCCATCTCTTCAGCGATAGGAATCATATCTTCGGTTCGCATCCTCGTGGCATAAATCGACTGATGCCCGTCGCGGAAAGTATTATCCTGAATTTTCAGGGGATTGATTTTTTTGTTTGCTGCTTCGTTCAAAATATTTTCTCCCTTAAAATAAACTTCTTTAAGTTCTGTAAATTAGTCTGGCTTATTGAATATTTTTTCCGCTGTGTTAAGTCCCGTAACAGACTGACAGGCAACGCCCGTTGTTTTGAAAAAATCACGCAGCGGCCTTCCCGGTCCGACTTCGTAGATTTCCTGAGTTTTCGCCGCCAGTGCCTGCATATTCTTACGCCAGTTAACAGTATTGCTGATTTGATTAACAAGATTACTTCTTACTTCCGAACTATCATCCGAATGAAAACCGCCCGTAAAATTTGATGTTACCCTGGAGGCATTTTGTGCGTTTAAATTACTACCTAATTTTTCCAGCGTATCGGCAAAACGGCCTTCTATTGTTTTCATTAAGCGGCTATGAAAAGGAGCGCTGACATTTAAACGAATAAACCGGAACGTTTTTCCAGCGGGGAAATTTTGCGTCAGCCTTTTTTCAGCCTCGTCAATCGCAGGCAATTCGCCGCTGATTACGACCTGATTGGCGGAATTAATATTGGCAACCCCAGCCGCGAGACCGTCCAGGGTTTTCGCAAGCATTTCCACATCTATGTCTTCGGAAATCACCGCTGCCATACCGCCTGCGCCCACCGGCACCGCATCCTGCATCAATCTGCCGCGTGTTTGAACTATTTTTACAGTATCCGCCAGAGGCATTGCTCCGGCCGCGACAAGCGCCGTAAATTCGCCCAGGGAATGACCGCCGAAATAATCAGGCGCAAATCCGTAACGCCCGGTCAAGCCTCGCAGCATGCATATTTCAGTTGTAACTATACAGGGCTGCGTGTATTCGGTCAGATTCAGTCTTTCATCGTCGCCAAAACACATCCGGGACACATCCCAGCCCAGAGCATCGGCCGCTTCTTCAAAAGTCGCGCGGCACACTGCAATCTGTTCATAAAAATCTTTGCCCATTCCCGGTTTTTGCGAACCCTGTCCGGGAAAAACAACCGCTATGTTTTTATTATCTTTCATTTAGTCAAAACTTCCATTCACCGATTGAATCTATATTAAAAAATACATAATAACAATAATAAATTTACTTAATAATAGCACAATCCGTGCCATAAGCCAGAAACACTTTTTGATATTAAAGAGATTTGTATTTATTGTGTTTTTCGGTATATCATTTAAAAATGATGTTAAAATAATACTACATGCATGTGTAAAATATTTCACACTGCGAACGAGATTTTACTTTTGCTGTCGAAAGCTCAAACCAATCAATGAATCAATTCGGTCCTGACGGTTTTGAAGACTCGATTTTTTCTACTTCTTCCTGTGTGGTTGTTTCTGACGTTGATGGCAAAGAATCTTCCAGAGACTTGCAGGATTCAAGACATTCCTGAAATTTAGCTTCGCACAGTCTCGTGTCTGCGTTTATATTTAAGCAAACCGGCTTATTGCTCTTGCAAGTACTAATGCATTTTTGTCTGGGTGTTTCTTCCGCGGCGGAAACATTAGAAAAAAGGAAAATCAAGGAATACAAAACCATGGCAAAACACAAAACGAGAGAAAATAGTCTCAAATGCTTCATAATGCTACCTCCTTAAATTTACAAGTATGTTATCTCAGATAACAATACGTTTTCAAGTGTCTTAGAACAAAGAATATTTAAAAGCAATAGATGTTTCCAATATCTACTTTATTGTATTTATATAACCTTTTCCTGACATTTAAGCAATCCTCAAAAACCGATTTATTACCCTCGTAATATCGTCATCTTCAGTTTAATTTGCTCACACCTTAAAAACGGTTTTTGAGGACTTTTTAAGCTCTAAAAAGAAATCTCAAACTAAATGCAACATTAATCCTTTTTCGCTTGACAGTTCAGCCTCCAATTACCTATACTCCGCAAACTGGAAAAAGAATTGCTGCCTATAATTCTTATCAAATAAAAAAACAATTTAGGAAGGAGAATCGCTATGAAATTGGATGATATTAAAAAAGTTGCGGTAATCGGTTCGGGAGCCATGGGAAACGGCATCGCCCAGGTATGCGCGCAGGCCGGCATCAAGGCTGTCATGGTGGACATCAAACAGGAGTTTCTTGACAAAGGCATGGCCACTGTCACCAAGAGTTTGGATACTCTGGTCGGCAAGGGTAAGATGACTGCCGAAAAGAAGGCCGAAGTTATGGGCAACCTGTCCACATCTTTAAGCAATACGGAGGCGGTCAAGGATGTTCAGGTGATTATCGAAGCCGTTCCGGAAATCATGTCTCTGAAGAAAAGTGTATGTGCCGAAATATGTGGCGCGGCTCCGGCTGAAGCGCTGTTTGCATCCAACACCTCCACCATGAGCATTACCGAAATCGCCACGGCAGGGAAGAACCCCGAACGGATTCTCGGTATGCATTTCTTCAATCCCGCACCGGTTATGAAAGGCGTGGAAGTTATTTACGCAAAGCAGACCTCCGACGCCAATGTGGACCTGCTCTGTGAACTGACCAAGAAGATCAACAAGGTTCCCATCAAGGTCCTCAAGGATTCCCCGGGCTTTATCGTAAACCGCATCGGCGCCCCCAACCAGGCCCTGATCAGCGCCATTCTGGATGAAGGCAAGGTCAAAGTCGACACGATCGATGCTGTCATGAAGGCCAAGGCCGGTATGCCCATGGGCCCCTTCGAACTCGCTGACTACGTCGGCATTGATGTTTTCTATCATACCCTTAAATATTATGCCGAAACGCTTTCTACGGAATTCACACCCGGCAAAGTCCTGCAGAACATGCTGGACAGCAAGAAACTCGGCATGAAGAGCGGCCAGGGCATTTACGCCTGGGAAGGCGGCAAGGCCAAGATCGATATATCCGTAGAATCCCAGGACTTCGGTCCGATGGATTTTCTGTGCATTCAGATCAATGAAGCCGTACGCGTTTACAAAGAGAAGATTGCGGCATCCGCTGCGGACATCGACCTGGGCATGGTCCACTGCATGAGAGCATTTGCCGGCCCGTTCGCTTTTGGCGCCGGTATGGAACCCGCGCAGATGGCGGCTACGCTCAATAAACTGTATGACCGTTTCGGCCTGAAGATTTTCAAACCCGAACCCGAAATCGTGGACGGTTCATTTAAAACCATGAAATAGTTTTTCTTGTTTTTCTCTGGTTATTTAAGCACGGCTCTGAATGTAAAAGGGCCGTGCTTTTTTTGTGAAATTCAAATTTTAAAAGTGAAACATATTTAAATTTGCAAGTCGAACAATCCCGCCTGAACGGAGTTTAGTAACTTTAATTATGTCTTTGACAAAATCAATTTCAATCTGATATGAGCATAAAAAAATCCACCATAAAAAAGGAACGAATATGACCGATCAATTAAAGTATGAGGGAATCTATTCTCAATCCATTAACCAGCCGGATATTTTCTGGGGGAAAGCGGCACAGGATGTTATTTGGAACAAAAAATGGGATAAGGTTCTCGACGACAGCAAAAAGCCTTTTTACAGCTGGTTTGCCGGAGGAGAATTAAATACCTGCCATAACGCTCTTGATTATCAGGTTGAATCGGGACGGGGAGAACAGACGGCCATTATTTATGACAGCCCCGTGACAAATACCGTTCAAAAAATTTCTTACAGGGAATTGCTGGATAAGGTTTCCAGATTTGCCGGCGCTCTCAGCAATCTGGGCGTTAAAAAAGGCGATACCGTAATTATCTATATGCCTATGATACCTGAGGCCCTGGTCGCCATGCTTTCCTGCGCGCGCATCGGCGCGGTTCATTCCGTTGTTTTCGGCGGGTTTGCTCCCAACGAACTGGCCATCCGCATTGACGACGCCAAGCCCAAAGTTATGATTTCCGCTTCCTGCGGCATTGAAGGGAAAAAGATTATTCCTTACAAACCTCTTCTGGACGAGGCCATAAAACTGGCAACTCATAAACCGCAGAAATGTGTCATATATCAGCGGCAGCAGGTAAAAGCGGAAATGAATGCGTCGCGGGATCTGGATTGGAATGATCTGATAAAAGACGCAAAAGCAGTACCCTGCGTATCAGTTGCCGCCACCGACCCTCTTTATATTCTTTACACTTCCGGAACAACCGGCAAACCCAAAGGTGTTATGCGTGATAACGGCGGCCATGCCGTAGCCCTGAAATGGTCTATGAAAAACATTTATAATGTACGGCCTGGCGAAGTATTCTGGGCGGCATCAGATGTCGGCTGGGTTGTCGGTCATTCCTATATTGTTTATGCCCCGCTTCTTTACGGATGTACTACAATCGTTTATGAAGGAAAACCCATCGGCACACCGGACCCGGGAGCTTTCTGGCGCGTCATTTCCCAGCACGGAGTATCCGTTTTATTCACGGCCCCCACGGCTTTCCGCGCCATCAAGAAGGAAGACCCCTCGGGCGATTATCTCAAAAAATATAATATCAGCTGTCTCAGATATCTGTTCCTTGCTGGTGAACGCCTCGACCCCGACACCTACCACTGGGCAAGCGACATGCTGAAGATTCCCGTGGTAGATCACTGGTGGCAGACGGAAACCGGCTGGCCGATAGCAGCCAACTGCATGGGAATTGAACCGTTCCCCATCAAGGCGGGATCGCCGACAAAACCTGTTCCCGGCTATAATGTGCAGGTTCTTGATTCCGATGGAAATCAGCTCCCCAATGGCGAAGAAGGAGCCGTAGTCATAAAGCTTCCTCTTCCTCCCGGATGCCTGCCGACACTATGGCAGGATGACAAACGTTATCTGGAATACGTGACGGAAAGACCGGGCTATTATGTAACGGGTGACGGCGGACGCTTCGATGAGGATGGTTATATCTTTATCATGGGACGCATTGACGATGTCATCAACGTTGCGGGGCATCGTTTGTCCACCGGAGCCATGGAAGAAATCGTCTCCAAACACAAGGATGTGGCGGAATGCGCTGTTTTCGGCGCCGAGGAACAGCTGAAAGGTCAGGTTCCCGTGGGATTCGTCGTGCTGAAGGCGGGCGTAGATCGCGATCATAAAGAAATTATCAAGGAACTTGTTCAAATGGTTCGTTCCGAACTCGGAGCGCTGGCCTGCTTCAAGGACGCCGCCGTGGTCAAGGCACTGCCAAAAACGCGATCGGGAAAAACCCTGCGCAGCACCATGCGCAAAATAGTCGACGGCAAGGATTATGTGGTTCCATCCACTATTGATGATCCTTCTGTGCTTGATGTCATTGCTGAAGCCGCCAAAACTATCGGCTACGGGAAAAAATAATTTCTTCCGGGATTGTTATTGCCGCGTTCCAACACATCGGAACGCGGCAATCTGATAAATCAACACAGGATATTTTTTCATCCTGACGTATCTGTATTCATCGTATTGATGAGGCTTTCTTCTGTAGCCCTATTTTTTAATATTAATTTTCGTTCTACATTACAATTTTTAAGAGAAGGAGGAGCATTTGAGAAAAATACTTTTTTTCATGGTTGCCTGTATTGTTTTGTCAGGATGTTTTAATAAATCCGTATACATTCCTTATAACAACACATCTCATAAAGACGCGGCTTATGAATGGTCTCCCCATGATGACGGAGGAGAATGGTGGTATCTTACCGGGTATGCATCCGATCAGAACAGCAAGTTATATCTTTATCAGATTACGATATTCCGGGGATATTTGATCAATAACCCGGTTTCTCTGATTGAAGGATATTCTCTCCATTTGTCCTTTACCGATTGTTCAACCGGACAACATGTGTTTTCCGAAAACATTAAATTCCGCTCCGATGAGGTCTATGCCGACGCACGATGCGCCGTTTTTAAAGACAGCATGATGTGCCTGGATAATCAGCTGATCAAAATAGCAGGCAGGAGCGACAAGCTTAAAATGAATATTGAAGGCACACCCGCAAAGGATGTTACCTGGCACGGGAAAGAAGGCATTATCGTCATGGGACATCCCGACAAACCAAAAGAGAGGAGTTTTTACTATTCCTTTACCAATATCAAAGCAAAGGGAGAGATTGAGTTCAAGGATAAAAACGGCAATTGGGTAAAGGTCGATGGCGCAGGCAAGGCATGGTTCGACCGGCAATGGGGAAAGTTCAGCGAGCTGGGGTGGGAATGGTTTTCCTTCAGATTTTTTGATGATGAAGAAATAATGCTTTTCCCCTTTCCCAAAACAGGGAGCAAGGAAGGGACATATATCGACAAAAAAGGAGTTTCAGTCACCTTTGATAATTTCACCTATAATGTAAAGAAATTTGAAAAGTTCAACGGTAAAAAGATAGGACTTGGATGGAACGTGACTGTTCCGTTTAAAGAAAAGGAGTATCAGGTAGTCCCTATCGTTGAAGACCAGTATAATCCGGCACGGATACAGGATTACTGGGAAGGCATCTGCAACGTGTTCAACAGCAAAGGAGACCTTGTAGGGTACGGTGTGATTGAAACGCCGGGAAGTGCTTACTGACGTAAACAATGTACGATGAACTTAAAAAGGCAGGGTCATTAGTGGCTCTGCCTTTTTTGCGCATAATCCTATCCAGGTATAATTACATCTTCTGTAAATATTCTATTCTCTCGATAAGTGGCGGATGCGAATAATAAAACCATACATACATCGGGTGGGGATGCAGATTGGAAAGATTATCTTTGGCCAGTCGTTTAAGGGCGTTAACCATTGGTTCGGATGTTCCTACCAGTTCCACGGCCATCTTATCGGCCTCACGTTCATACCGGCGCGTAACAATCGCGCCAACAGGGCTGAAGAAAAATCCGATACAGCCCAGATAAAGAGACACCAGCAGCAAACCGGCATAAACAGGCGTGTATTTTAATCCGAACGCGCCATACAGAGGCGGCCAGTTCACAATCAAATAAATAAAATAGAAA
>Ga0153915_10000947_pt1 | contig 26787 bp, 24 predicted proteins | sample Opewatmetagenome_2_FD_107003 | JGI IMG/M metagenome (GOLD analysis project Ga0153915, IMG submission 107003) | Freshwater wetland microbial communities from Ohio, USA - Open water 3 Core 3 Depth 3 metaG | ecosystem: Environmental > Aquatic > Freshwater > Wetlands | place: USA: Ohio, Lake Erie...
GCCTTCCGCCTGATCGAGAGGACAGAAAGGATGAAGCTCCGCAAATTCGGGCCATGTTATACCGAGCATTTCTGTTGCCGCATTTAATTTCATTGTGCAGGAACCGAGAGAAATCATAGACTGAGTTAAAGATAAATCCTTTTTCTCTAAAGATTTTATATATCTCATCATTTCCGTCTCTGAGAAATAAGAATTAAATACCGGATGAGTTAAATATTTTGTTGTCCTTTCAAATCCTTTCGGCAGGCCTGAAATAACTTTTTTCTTTAAATCTTCAAATTTATCATTAGATAATGTTTTTCCTTTTGCTTCGGCGAAAACCGAAAGCATATCATACACATCTTCTAATGTAAAAGGCTCGGCAAGTGAAATTCCAATATAGTTATCTTCATAATATCTGAAGTTTATTTCCCTTGCAAGTGCAAGTTTTTTTACTTTTTCTTTTTCGCCAGCCGTTACAGCCGCTTTAAGCGTATCGAAATAATTTTTATTTGTTATTTCATACCCGATTTCTTTTAATCCGGCAAATGTAAGCGCAGTAAGATTATGGACTCTTTGAGCAATTGCTTTAATTCCCTCTGGCCCATGATAAACGGCGAACATACCAGCCATAATAGCCAGAAGCGCCTGCGATGTGCATATGTTGCTAGTAGCATTTTCTCTCTTTATATGCTGTTCGCGTGTCTGCAGAGCCATTCTCAAAGCCGGTTTATTCTGGGCGTCGATTGAAACTCCTATAATTCTACCGGGCATCTGTCTTTTAAATTCATCTTTTGTTGCAAAAAAAGCTGCATGCGGGCCGCCGTATCCCATAGGAACGCCGAAACGCTGGGTTGAACCGAGTACAATATCTGCTCCGAACTCTCCCGGAGGGGTTAATAATGCCAAAGATAAAATATCTGCGCATACAGCTTTAAAAATACCTTTTCCGGCGGCTTCGTTGAATAAATCCTTATAATCGCAAACTTCCCCATCCTGATCGGGGTACTGTACCATTATTCCATAGATATCATCTGTCAGTTTCAAGTCTTTAAGACTGCCGACTATCAGGTTAATTCCGAGCGGAGCGCTTCTTGTTTTAAGGACATCAATTGTCTGAGGAAATACAGTATCGGCAACAAAGAAAGTATGAGCGGCCTTTTTAGCCGTTTTCCGGCAGTTATGAAGCATAATCATTGCTTCTGCGGCGGCAGTGCCTTCATCAAGAAGAGATGCATTTGCAACCGGAAGGCCGGTAAGATCGATTACCATTGTCTGGAAATTTAATAAAGCTTCGAGCCTTCCCTGAGATATTTCAGCCTGATACGGTGTATATTGAGTGTACCAGCCCGGATTTTCGAGTATATTTCTCTGAATTACTGCAGGCAATACGGTAGGATAATACCCCATTCCGATAAACGAACGGTAAATTTTGTTCTTTTGAGCAATTTTCTTCAGGTTATTTAGAAAAACGTTTTCAGTAACGGGAGCATCAAGTTTCATCTTGTTTTTTAGTCTAATCTTTGCAGGAACTGTATCGTTAATTAAAGAATCTAACGAATCTTTTCCAATCACTTTAAGCATTCTGCTTGTTTCATCGGGCGTAGGTCCAACGTGCCTGTTTACGAACTGATCTTTTACTTCGAACATTGTTTATTCCCTGTACTCTATTATTTATATGTTTATGGTTATTTAAAGAATCTGCTTTTTATTGATTAACTAATATAATTAAATTGTTTTTTCTAACGAAAAAAAATGGAGGCGGGATGCTATTTTATTGCAAAAAAAAGGATAATATCAATTATTGAGCTTAATTTTTACCAGTCCGGGTAATATTTCTGCATCTTTCTTTTTCTTTATTACCAGTCTTAATCCTCTTCCTTCGGTATATTTTTTTGCATTCTTCAATTCTTCTTTTATGCTTTCCGGCATATTGCTTTTTTCGATTTCGGCAGCCGCTTTATCGCCGAAAATAAATGCAATTTGGAAGTAATTATTATATGGGGCAATAAAGAAAAGGTTTCTTTTTTTATGAAATATTTTCAAATTCCAACCTGATTTGCCTCCGTAATATTTCCATTCTTCCGTAAGGGGAAATATTTCTTTCTCAATTTCCTTTCTTATACCGCGCCATATTTGAAATGTTTTACCGAGCGCTGCTTTTAGAATGTCATCATCAGGCCGTTTTGTCTTATCCGTTAAGGTTCCCATAACACCCTATAATTTTATTATTTTAAGATAGCAAAAGATTTTATAAATATAAAAATCAGGCGCCCTTTCACGCATCGTCTCGAATTGTAAACATAACGGGCGCCTTTTTATCTTTGATGGGGAATCAAAGCATTTAATACTTTATTAAACTCACACAAATTGGAGTTTGTTTTTATAAATGCCCCCCCGTTTTGAGGGGAGGCATACAAGGAAAGGTTAACACATGCATCGAATTACAAAGCTAACCTTTTACCATTTATGAGGTTTTCGTTTTTTTTCGCATCTCCGGTTTTGGATAATGTAAACAAATCTTTTTACCTTTTTTTCAATAGAACATTATTATTTTACCTTGAAACTGGATTTCCTTCTTTATCCAAAAGGATAGGATTGCCAAGACCAAGTTCTTTTAATTTCTCAAATTGCGTTTCCTTATCGCCAACTATCAAATAGATCATTTTTTCAGGCAATATATATTTTTTAGATAAAATTGTATGTTCCTCAATTGTCGTCTTTTTAACTATCTCCTGCTGCTTTTTAATATAATCAAACGGCAGATTATACATTATAATAGAATTCATCATCTCAAAAAGCTGTTCGGGTTTTTCATATTTTCGAGCGTCTCCGTTTAGAATTGCACTTTTTACTCCATTTAGTTCTTCTTGTGAGATGCCTTTGCGGTATTCCTCAACTATATTATGAATCAGCTTAATAGATTCACAGGTCGAATTAGTTTGGACATTAGTTGTTATTTTAAACATACCTGCATATTCATTGCCACCAAAACCGGAGCGAATACCGTATGTAAATCCTTTTCCCTCGCGAAGCGCTATACTCAGAATGCTGTTAAGACCCTCGCCGAGCCTTGTATTCATAACGACAGCTTTATAATAATTCTTATCGCTTTTTGCTATCGATAAATGCCCAACGCTCAGTCTGGATTGTGTCGCTTTTGGAACATCAATAAAATATATTCCCGGTTTTACTGAGTTTTGCCCGGATTTTATTTGAGGAAATATTATTTTTTTAGATTGCCAACAGTTCAGGGAATTAAATTTGTTCACTGCCTTTTCTTTATTGATATCGCCAATTACCGTAATTGCCGCTGCAGAGCTTGAAATATACTTGTTATAATAATTCTTTAAATCGTCAAGAATTATAGACTCAACCGATTTTATAGTTCCCATATAGGAATACGCTAAAATATTATTAGAACCATAAACCAGTTTGTTGAAAACAACATGCGCTATTTTTGACGGGTTTGTATCCTCGCGTTTTATAGATTCGATAGTCTGTTTTTTTAAAAGAGAAAATTCATTTTCATTCCACCTTGGTTCAAGGAGCATTTCTTTTACAAGAGATAGAGATTGGTCAAGTTTCTCCGAAAGACAAAAACATGAAACGGTTATGGATGTTTCATCGCTTTTAAAAGATATTGTCGCACCTAAATCAAGCATAGCTTCTCTCAGCTCTACCGGCGTTTTTTTCATAGTCCCTTTGCCCATCATACTGGAAAGCAAATATGAAACGCCTATTTTATCTTCAGGGTCAAACAACATACCGCCTTTTATTGTTATAGAGAATTGAACTACCGGAACTGCCTTTTGTTCAATCCCGTATATATTTATATTATTCTTTGTTTTAGCTTTCCACACTACAGGCGGAGTAATTACCGGAACTGGCTCCTGCGGCGGCTCAATATTCCTGTCGTATTTTGATTGAACAGGTTCATTGTTGATTCTAACATTATCGATTTTAATCGCGCTATTAGGAAGTGTATCTTTATTTATGTCAATATACTGTTGAGAGCCGCTAACCGCTAAATTGGATTTGCCCATAGGAACAACGCTTAAAATAAATCGATTCTTGTTTTTGACATATTTATCATAAACTCTCCATATATCTTCAACGGTAACATTTTGATAGTTGTTCAGATCAGTATCCATATAATCAGGAGAACCTTTAAGAGAATTATAATAACCTATTATACTTGCTTTACTCGAAATGCTTAAAAGCGGCCTATAGAAGTTAGCTTTAGTCCTATTTTTTAATCTTTGCAGGTCTTTTTCGGTAAATCTTTCTTTTTCGAAAAGAACAAACGCTTTCTGAATTGCGGTTTCTATATTATTTAACTCTATTCCCTTATAGGCTTTAATATTAATGCTAAATGTTCCTGCAAGTTCCAGACAGCTTGCATAAGCCTGGGCAGAAGATGCAAGTTTTAATTCTTCAACAATTATTTTGTACAAAGGAGATTTATCACTTCCTCCGAATAATTCTCCTAGATACGCCAGAGCATAATAATCTTTATTGTATCTTTCAATTGCAGGTTGAACAATAAGAAGTTCAGGTATGCTGACTAATTTATCTTCATAATAATACTTTTCTGTTTCATCTATAACTACAGGTTTTCTTGCCGCAGGCAACGTCTTTTCGCCTCCTTTAATCTCTCCGAAATATTTTTCGACCCATTCTTTTGTTTGGGCAACGTCAATGTCGCCTGCGATTACCAGCGTTGCGTTTTGCGGTCCGTAATATATTTTATAAAATTCAATAATATCCTGCAACGTCGCATTATTCAGGTCTTTTTCTTCGCCTATTACTTCCCAGTTATAAGGATGGGTTTCAGGGTAGAATATTTTATTCATGATATGTTCTGTCTTTGCAGCGGTATTAAAATTATCCCGTTGTTTTTTCTCGTTCAGAATTACATTCCGCTGATTATCAAATGCTTCCCGAGTCAGGGCGCTTAGAAGAAATCCCATCCTATCCGATTCAAGCCAGAGTGTCATTTCCAATGCATTTTTGGGAATAATTTCGTCATATTTTGTAAGAGCATCTGTTGTATTGCCGTTTGCCGATCCACCGGCATTTTCAATCTTCTTGGTAAACTGATCTTGTTGAATATGCTGAGATTGCTGAAACATCATATGTTCAACAAAATGGGCATAACCCGAGCGCCCTTTTATCTCACATTTAGAACCCACATTATAAGTTACCACTACCGATACAACCGGAGCTGAACGATCGATATGTAATATTACATCTAATCCATTTTGAAGCGTATATTTCTCATACGGGATTACAAATGTATTTTTTCCCTGTCCCACCGTTGCAATATTTAGTATTAATTGAATCATCACCAAATAAACAAGTTCCTTTATCATTACATTCTCCAATATTTCAATTCAACAACTTTACTAAAATATCAATCTCGTCTAATATCTTGTTCTCGTCGAAACCTGCGGACATGTATCTTTTATTCCCATTTTTATCAATGAATATTTTTGTGGGAATGCCGGTTAAGCCATATTTATTTGCTGTCTTGCTATCTTTATCCAACAGGACATCAAATGGGTAGTTATTTTGACTAATAAATCTTTTTACATCCTCAACGGTAGTTTTCTGATTTTCATACGTATTTATAAATATAAATTTAACGTTATTATCATCGGCATATTTTTGTATAGCCTTTTTTATATAAGGAAATGACGCTTTGCATGGGACACACCATGTAGCCCAGAAATCTATTATAACCACCTTCCCCTTGAAATCTGAAAGCGATACTTTTTTACCGGCTAAATCGTTTAACGTAAAATCCTGCGCCGGTTCATCAACCATCTTTTTCTTTATTTCTTCAGTGATATTTACATCCGTTCTCTCTTTTATTTTCTGCCAATATTCTTCATAACCTTTGTCCGTGCCATTTACAAGTTTATAGGATTCGCTATTTATCTTTTGTAATTCCTTCGAATAGATACCGTCAATCAATAATTCCTCAGTAATTTTTTGCGCTCTTGCGGGCTTATTTGTTTCAAATAACAATTTTGCGTAAAATATTTTAATTTCTCTTGATACATTGCCGTATAAATATGCTTCTTCAATGTATCTAATTGCACTTTCGGCTCCTTCTAACTTATTGTATATTATTCCAGCTGCACACAGCGGGGCTATTTTCAAATAATTGACATAACCCTTATACTGAGTTGGAGTTAATGCGGAAGGATTAGGCCTGCTTTTTTTCCGGAGTTTCTCAAAAGCTACAAGAGTATTATCTATAATTTCTTTCGCCAGAGCAAGTTGTTGTCCATCATAATAAATATACTCAGCCACATCGCTGATTATACTCATATTATTTATGTCTGCATTAAAACTATCTTTATTTTCAAGATAAATATTTTTTACGCTATCGTACATTTTCTGTCTGCAAAAAGATTTTATTAATTCGGCTGTTAACCTTATAATACGTTTATTATTGGGGTATTTGACCTTAAATTCAGATAGTACTTTTTCCCCCTCCTGCGGATTGGTCTTTATTTGTTTAAGTATGTCGTTATTTACGCTGCTTGCCGCAAATTCTCCCGCAGGATATTTTTGAAGTAATATGGTTTTATAGTAATTGGCTTTTTCGATGTTTTTTAGAACCAAGCGGTATATTGATTCGATGCTTGCTAATGTATTTTCATCCGGTTCTTTTTCATTATCAATACTCGGAAGAATCTTCGCCATCATTATTGCAGCTTGTGCGCTATCCTCCGCCATTGCATATTGTGTAAAGTATTTATAGAAATATTTCAGCATAGATGGGTTTTCGGTAAATTCTTCTTTGTACAAAACATAGGCAAGTTTAGGATCGGGTTTTGCCGTTATCTTTCCTCTTTTTTCATGTAAATAAGCACTTGACGCTTTTGTCCCCGCCATTAACTTCTCATTTTTATCATAAAGAAAGACAGCATAGTTTCTCCCTGCGTCGTCAACCTGTTTATCTCCGCTACAAAATTTAACTCCGAGAGACCAGCATGTATCAGGAACGTTATATCGGCACATCCATCCGGCTTCCGTTTTCGCCATTGGATATTCTTCGCAATTAATTACATCCTGCTTTACCGAATAAATAATCGCTGTAATATTTTTTGCGGTTTCGAGTATTGTGCCAACAGAATTAAAATGAACCGTAAGTTCTGTCCCGGGGAACGGTTTCAATGGGGTATATGATAATATTTTATTACTTTGCTGTGCGCAGACAAAAGTAATATTTAAAAATAATACTCCCATAAGAATAGAAATGTATCTTTTCATTTTGTCCTTTTTTATTTTGATTCAATATTTATGAATGTATCCTCCCGCTAAAGCGGGAGGATACAACAAACATGAAATGCATTAGAAATTAGTCAGATTAAATCCGAAACTGATTGTACGGCCTTTAAGAGTGTAGCTGCCGCCCTTATAATCCTGATCATTCAGGAGGTTCGCTATATCAAAATATAATGTAATGTTTTTAATTACCGCATAATCGCCGCGCAAATTAAATCTGGAAAAAGGATCAAATTCCTTATATGAAATTGAAGAAGGATAACTACCAGTTGTATATTTGGTTTTATAATATGAATAATAATCGGCGGCTAATTCACTGCCTCTCCAAACATACTCGGCAGTTATATTGCCTCCTTTCGTGCACCATGAGAATAATGCCGGAATGCGGTAACTTAACCTGGCAAATATTGAACCTGAAGGAACATTTATAACCCTGCCGCCATCAACTAAATAAGGCGTTGAAGATGATTTTGGAAATCCTGTGCCATATTTGCTGGAAACGTAAGTATAAGTCAGATCAATTGTGAACGGGGCAAAAAGCATTTTTGCGCTTAATTCAACTCCTTTATTAAAAGCCTCGGAAAGATTTTGATATTGATATGTATAAGTATTTGTTTCCGCGGCTATCGTTATTACTTGAACAAGATCGGTAATCTTCTGGTCATAATAGGTTACTCCGAGAGATAAATAATCAGAATAGAATGCATCAATACCTACTTCATAACCCGACTGGTTTTGAGGTTTTAATGAAGCATTTTCGAGGAAGATATACGTATAGGAACCACTTGTTGTGGTCCTTGCCATTTTATACGCAGGAGAAACCGCTTGTGTCGATTTTCCCCAAGAAGCTCTAGGTTTTAGAGTAATATTTCCGAGAGATTTTATATAAGTTATTCCGACGCGAGGCATTGTGTACCAGCCGAGATCATCTCCGTAAGAATCGTTCTTCTCGCCTCGTAAACCTGTAGTTAAGAAAAGAGCATCCCAAAAGCCCCAAACTGCTTCGCCAAAGAAAGCTTTAGTTGTACTTGCCTGAAGCTGTTTTGTTCCGCCGTAACTTGTATTTATCGTCTGGGAAACATTTTCTTGATATGAATTTTTATAACCGCCACTTATAGATTGATATTCAGCCCTCATATATTCAATACCGCCTGTAATATCTACTCTGAAATCTGAAGTGATCGGCTGAATCATATTGGCAAAATATTTTACTGTTTTCCGCGATTGATTCGACACACTTTCTAAATAATAAGTAGTGCTGGAAATCGTACCACCCGTATAATAATGATCATTCGCTACATAATTGGAACTACCAATTGTCAAATTCTGATAAATTTTATCTGTTATAGCATGTCTTATATTCAAACTAATCCTTTGTGTTTCTACTTCCTTAAGAGTATTCGATACTATGGTAGCTTTCGTCGGTAAAGTTGCCCAACCCTCGTCTTGTCCTATTCTGTACCAAATATCTTGATTAGACATACCGACTTTGCTTCGGGCATATTCAGCGCTTAAATCCATTTTTATATTACCCATAGCGCCGTTTACGCCTCCAGAAAGGTCAAAATCTTGTTCATCAATGCCATTATTTAATGAATAGCGTCTTATAGGGTAAATCGAATAATTAACTGCAGCTTTATAACCAAAATCAGCTTTACCGCCGTTTACGCTTAATGTATATTCCTGGTTTAACGGGTTAGCATCTTGGTATTTACTTTCCTTAGAAGTGAACATTGACCTAAGATTAACTTTCAAATCGCCAGTCCCTTTCTTTGTAAAGATATGCACAATACCTCCCGAAGAACCGGTGCCGTATAATGTTGAAGACATTGGTCCGCGGCTTACTTCAATCTTTTCTATCTGGCTTGCATCAATATAATTGGAGGTCTGCCAATTATATAGCTCTACTCCGTCCACAATATACTTAGTGCTTCCTGACAATGTTCCTGTGGGTGAATAGCCCCGGATATTCAGATAGTATGCTCCGGTACTGCCTGCTTTTCCCATACTGCTTGCGTTTTCCTGGTCGCCGGTTGAAGAGGAAACAATGCCCGGTACGGATTGCAATACCGTAGAAAGATTCGTTAGATCGCGGTTTTCTAATTCATGCGGTGCAATTACGGTTATAGGGTTTGCGCTTTCCTTGATGCTTCTATCGCTTACCGAACCGGTTACAATAACCTCGTCTAGGTTTACAACGCTTTGGCCAAGCGCAAGATTAATTTCTGTTGTTCTTTCTGATGTAATTTCAATTGCTTTTGTTGTAGTAGAATAGCCAACATAAGAAGCGGCAATTGTATATTTACCCTGTTTTACATTGTTAATCTCATAGTATCCTTTCGTATCAGTATATGCTCCTAATGTAGTTCCTCTTAATGCCACTGACGCTCCGGCAAGATATTCCCCGGTTTTAACATCCGTTACATAACCTTTAACCGAGCCGTTTTCAATTACAATTATTTCAGGCTCCGTATGATTTTCATTTTTCTTGACTACTATCTGATCATTTATCCTGTTAAAAGCCAAGCCGTAATCTTTTGCCAGCTTTTCAAGCACTGTATAAAGCGGCTCATCTTCCGCCGTTAAGGTGATTTTTTCATTTAATGATATTTCTTCTTTGCTGTAGGAGAATTTAAAATCTGTTTTTTGTTCTAAAATCTGAAAAGCTTGTGCAAGAGTAACATCTACGACTTTAATATTTATTCTTATATCTCGGAGATTCTGCGCTTCCGCAGGGGTTATTGCAAGCAATAGATTAACTATTAAACCCTGAAATAGTAAGCCCCAAAACGAATAATAAGCCATAATTTTAACTGTCCGTTTAATATTTTTTTTCATATTTTAACCTGTCCTTTGTTAAACAATTATGAAATAGTTGTTTACATTGCAAGCCGAAGCGATCTAACCATCGCTTTGGCTTTTTATTTTTGCGCCATATACTTTTATCCTCCTTTTTTAAGTTCTGCTCCGGGTAGCGACAATCATAAATCAGATTGAATTTAGCGAAGAGACTGTATTTATTGTTTATAGAATATTATTTTCTTTGTTTCATTATTCTCTTTAATCGATTTATACTGTAAACCTGTTATCTTTTTCAACACTTCCGTAATAGTCCATAGAGTTGCATTATTGAAGTTTGCGGTAATAGTCTTTTTTTCGTATGATTTACTGGCAATTTCAAATTTTATACCGAATTTTCTTTGAAGTTTTTCAAAAACCCTCAAAATTGGTTCGTTAGTAAATTTCAGTATGTTGTCTTTCCATCCGATTGCTTCCTGCAAATCGAAAAGTTCAATTTCCCCGGTTTCTTTTTCCTTATTAAAGGATAATTGCTGTCTGGGTTTTAACAAATATGCATTTCCCTCAATGCCATTATTATCCTTTTCAACTTTAACGCTCCCTTCTACAAGTGATACAGTAATCTGCTTTTCATTTGAAAAAGCGCTTATATTAAACTTTGTTCCAAGAACAGTAGTGGATAAATCATTAGTGTGAATTATAAATGGCCTTGATGAATCATGCTGCACTTCAAAATAGGCTTCCCCCTCAAGGTAGATTTCTCTTTTATCGCTGGTAAAATTCTTGGGGTATTTAATATTGGTACCCGCATTTAAAGTTACCTGTGTGTTATCTATCAATGTTATTGTGGCTTTTTCTCCCATAATTGTATTTTTTTCAACCCATGCAGAGGGTTCTTCGGTTTTAGTGAAAATTCCATAATAATAAAGCACAGCGGCAGATGCCGAAAAAATTATAATTGCCGCAGCAGCATATTTAAGCAATAAAAATGCTGAACCGCCTCTTTTTCCCTTTTTTTCGAACGAGAATAAAGGTTCTCTTTTCTTAATTTTTGACGATAGTTTATCAAGCCCGCGATGGATATCGAAACGGTAATCTTTTTTAATCGTCCCCGATTTTTCCCATTCTTCTTTTAATCTGTTGAAAATATTGTAATATTCCTCTTTTTCCAGGTAGCTGTAAAGGCTCCCTGTTTCTTCTTTGGATGTTTCGTTCGATAAATACTTCGCCGCTAATTCGTAAAAACGATGATTGGAAATATTCACTTTATTTCTCTTATTTTATCCATCTATAGACAAATCTCAAGGCGTGTATCTACTACTCTCTTTTAAAAATATTTTTAGAGTAATTAGGTTATATGTCTGTTTAAAAGGAGTTTAGAAAAATATTGAGAAGAGTTTTTTAATACGTGGAATCTGCTCTGACATATATTTAATAGCTTTAATCATCTGATTTTGAACGGTATTAACAGAAATTGAAAGAACTTCTGCAATTTCTTTATAACTTAATCCGTCTATCCGGTTCATCCTGAAGATAATTCCCCTCTTTTCAGGCAGTTCTTCAATAATGGATTCAATTTTATCTTGAATTTCCTGATTAATCACTTTTTCATCAGGTTGTCTATCATATACAACGAGTTGAAGCGAGTCCTTCTCAAAAATTCCCGATAAGCGTTCTTCCGATTTGATATAATTAAGCGACTGATTCTTCACAGCGGAATAAAGGTACGATTTAATGCTCATCTTAATTCCTATATCTTTCCGTTTGAACCATATATTTGTAAACACGTCCGAGACAACTTCTTCAGCCAAATCTACCGATTTGACAAATTGAATTGAAAAATGGCATAATGATTCGAAATATTTTTCATATAGAATCTTTAAGGAAGAAGCGTCATCCTTTTTTATATTATCAAATAATTCATTGTCGGAGAGATTTTCCACTATTTATTCACATCAAATAAATGTAACATAATTTCAATGGGAGCAAAGATATATTATTTTTTTAAAATCAGCATCATTTTGCCAAATATATTTTCGTTTATTCAAAAACACGAAACTTCCGAATTTCGCAACAACTACTGTAAATTGTCCGGAAATCTATTTTATAATAAACTCCGGCTGATATTTATCAGTTTGTTTTTGCGAGAATTATCTTCTTGTTTTAAGGCTATTATGTTTATTTTATTTTCTGGAGAGCGTTTTTTGAAGCTTGTTGTTCAGCGGCTTTTTTATTAAAACCGATACCTGTCCCCATGCAGTCTCCATCGACAAAGACTTCGATTGTAAACTTCTTCTGATGTTCCGGCCCATCAACATTAACAACTTTATAAACAGGTTCGCTCATTTTCCGCGCATGAGTCAGCTCCAGCAACTGTCCTTTGTAATTTTTATCTATAGTTGCCGTATCATCAGAAAAACGGGGTTTAAGTATCCATTTATTTACAATTTTCTCGGTTGTTTTAAGTCCTTGATCAATATAAATAGCCCCAATCAAAGCTTCGAGAGCGTCTGCAATAATAGTATGCAGCCCTTCTTCAGACCCATTTACAAATTTTTCATTATAAGAAACAACTTCTTTTAATTTTAGTTTCTCCGCCGCAATAACAAGAGCTTCTTTATTTACAAGCTGAGAACGTGTCTTAGTTAGAAAACCTTCTGATGCAGAAGGAAATTTTTTAAAGAGGAACTTGGCAACAATCATACCGAGTATCGAATCGCCGAGAAATTCGAGCCTTTCATTCGATTTTTTAAAGTACCCGGTATTCTGTTCGGGAAACGATTTATGAGTTAAAGCTTTAATATAATAATGGGGCAGGCGTATCGAGATATTAAATTTATTTTCTAATTCTCTTACTTTTTTAATCTGAGAGTCATCAAGAAGATATTTTTTAGAGAAGCTCTTTTTCCGGAAGGAAAAAAAGCTTCTCAATTTTTTGAAGAAAACTTCAAACAAGAATCAGCCTTCAAATTTCTTAAACAATAGTGATGCATTATGTCCGCCGAAACCGAAAGAATTGCTGAGGGCATAATTAATTTCTTTTTTAACCGCGGTTTTCGGAGTATAATTCAAATCACATCCTTCGCCCGGCTCATCAAGATTAATTGTAGGTGGAATAATACTATCCCTGATAGCAAAGACGGAAGCAGCGGCTTCCATAGCGCCTGCAGCGCCAAGAAGATGCCCTGTCATGGATTTTGTAGAGCTTATATTTAATTTATAAGCATACTCTCTAAAAACGGTTTTAATAGCTTTTGTTTCATTCAAATCATTCAATTCGGTTGAAGTGCCATGCGCATTGATATAATCGACTTGTTCAGGCTCAATTCCGGCATCGTATAAAGCAGCTTTCATAGAGCGGACAGCTCCTTCACCTTCAGGAGCGGGCGCTGTCATGTGGTAAGCGTCGCCAGATAAACCAATTCCTGCAATTTCGCCGTATATTTTAGCGCCTCTGTTAACCGCATGTTCATATTCTTCTAAAACAAGGGTAGCTGAACCTTCCCCCATAACGAAACCATTTCTGTCTTTATCGAAAGGCCTTGAAGCTTCCATATATCTGTCATTCCATTCCGAAAGAGCCTGAAGTGCGTTAAACCCTGCAACCGACATCGGAGTAACAGCCGCTTCAGAACCGCCGCAGAACATAATATCGGCGCTTCCTCTCTGAATTAGCATTGTAGCGTCGGCAATAGCATTCGCAGACGTTGCGCAAGCAGATGTAACGGCATAATTGGGGCCTTTCAGCCCGAATTTAATAGATATCTGTCCAGCGGCAATATCGGAAATCATCATAGGCACAAAGAAAGGAGTAACAGTTTTAATTCCTCCTTCAAGGAAAAGCTTATGCTGTTTTTCGAAAATTTCCATACCGCCAATACCGCTTCCGAAAACAACGCCGATACGGTCGGCATTTTGTTTTGAGAGATCAATTTTTGAATCCTCAAACGCCATAACAGAAGTAGTAACCGCATATTGAGTAAAAGTATCCATTCTTTTAACAGCTTTTTTATCAATAAACGGGTTTGGATCGAAATTTTTAATTTCAAAAGCAAATTTCGATTTAAAATTAGCCGCATCAAACTTAGTAATTAACCCTGCTCCGTTTTTTCCTTCTTTTAAACCCGCCCAAAACTCTTCAGCTGTATTGCCAATAGGACTTAAAACACCGATACCGGTGATTACTACCCTTCTTTTATTCATAATAGAATTCCTTTGAAAGTAAATGAATGAAGAAAGGCTGCGCAAAAAGCGCAGCCAAATGATATTTATTACTTTTTAGCTTTTTCTTCGAGGTATTTAATCGCATCCCCTACAGTAGAGATTTTTTCAGCATCTTCATCAGGAATTGAAATATCGAAAGCCTGTTCAAAACCCATAACCAGTTCAACAATGTCAAGTGAATCTGCGCCTAAATCGTTTGCGAAAGAGGCTTCCGGTGTAATTTGTGATTCTTCAACACCTAATTTGTCAGCTACGATTTCTTTTACCTTAGCTTGAACGTCCATTGATTTTCTCCTTATTTTTTATGGAATTTAATTTATTAAAAAAATTATTACATTACCATTCCGCCGTCGATATTAATAACCTGTCCGGTTACATAATCGGCATCAGCGCTGCATAAAAAGTTTACTACATTGGCAACATCATCCGGTTTCCCCATTCTTCCCATAGGCACATTTTTCAACAGAGCTTCTTTCTGCGCGTCATTGAGTTTGTGCGTCATATCAGTTTCAATGAAACCGGGGGCAACTGCATTAACCGAAATGTTTCTTGATGCTACTTCCTTAGCAAGCGATTTTGTAAACCCTATAACTCCTGCCTTTGAAGCGGAATAATTAGATTGTCCGGCATTGCCTATAACGCCAACAACCGAAGCAATATTAACAATTCTGCCGTAACGCTGCGAAACCATATGTTTTAATACGGCTTTGCTGTAATTAAAAACACTTTTCAAATTAACCGTAATAACCTTATCAAAATCATCTTCCGTCATTCTGAGTAAAAGGTTATCTCTGGTTATACCAGCATTATTAATAAGTATTTCAACTCCCCCGAGCTTTTCAATTGCAAAATCTATTGTAGCCTGAGCCGCCTTGAAAGAAGTGGCGTCGGCTTTAAATGCATAAATTTTAACATCAGGATTATTTATTTCTTTCTGAAAATCAGAGGCAAATTCTTCCAAATTATCATTACTAAAAGCAATGTCGGAAATAAGGATATCGCTGCATTGTTCGGCTAATTTAAAAGCAATAGCTTTTCCAATTCCTCTGGACCCCCCAGTAACAATTGCTCTTTTCTTCCGGTTATTTTGCACTTTCCACTCCAATTAGTTTTTGTAAATAATCATTTCGGTATTCTTCTAATTCCTGAAAGCCTTTTTCACCCAAAATGTAAAGAAGCTCATTTTTACAGCATTCAAAAACCGTTGAAATCTGGTTTTTTGCAATACTGCAATAATGCATACGATCAAGGTGCTCATCATCTACCGTAATCGCCCCTTCGAAAATAACAAGAGGAAATAATATACAATATATCGGTTTATATTTCCACTTAAATTCCCCATCTTCAAAGGCTATTTTTTGAAGCGTACAGAACCCCTGCTTATCCAAAAATACACATTTACCGTTATGTACTTCGGTGCCAACTGCAATGCCCGAAGGAAAATCATCATCCGGCTCCTGTTCTTCGAACCATAAATCGGGATTTTTCGTCTGTGTTGCATCCATAGATGTAATTATACGATCTTTAATAGACATTATTTTTTCATATTCTTTTAAATCCGTATAAACGCCGTAGTGACAGCATTCCCCCGAACAAATTTTAATATCGCAGTGTTTTACAAACTTCTGTGTAAAAATTAAGGGATCAATAAAGTAACCATTAATCTGTTTTTCAAATTTACCTGACATTACATATACCTTTCTAAATCGGAATATTTATCAATACCGCTTATTTTTACATCAGGATTAATTCTCTTAATCAATCCCTGAAGCACTTTACCCGGTCCAATTTCAACAAATTCATCAGCCCCGCCGGCAATCATATTTAAAATTGTTTCTTCCCAGCGAACTGGTTTTGTAAGCTGGTCTTCAAGAAGCATTTTAATTTCAGCCGGTTCTGTAACAGGCTTTGCAGTAACATTAGCATAAACCGGAATTTTTCCTGTATAGAAAGGAGTTTGATCCAGTTTTTTCTTTAATTCTGTTTTGGCGCTTGCCATTAATGGGGAATGGAAAGCCCCGCTTACAACAAGTTCTTTAACAAGTTTTGCTCCGCTTTGCTTTGCAATATCCATTGCCGATTTTACGCCGCTGACAGAACCTGAAATAACTATTTGTCCCGGAGAATTGAAGTTTGCACACTGTACAGTTCCCTGTTCCGAAGCTTTTTCGCATACAGCAACTAATTTATCGGCATCAAGGCCTAGAACTGCCGCCATTGTTCCCGGCTGTTCAATTCCCGATTGAAGCATCGCAAGGCCTCTTGTGCGCACAAGTTTAACTGCATCGTAAAATTGCACCGCTCCTGCCGCAACAAGCGCCGAATATTCGCCGAGCGAGTGCCCTGCAGCCATATCCGGCTGAATTGTTCTTATTAAACTTGCAACAACAACACTATGCAGAAAAATAGCGGGCTGTGTAATATCGGTCTGTTTTAATGCATCCTCAGGCCCATTAAACATTATATTCGAAAGATTAACGCCTGCGGCTTCTTCCGCAGTTTTAATCATCTCTTTTGCTTCAACTGAATTTTCAAATAAATCTTTAGCCATTCCCATATACTGGGAACCCTGCCCCGGAAATACAAATGCAATCTTTCCCATATTAATCGATACTCCATTTAATTAACATAGAACCCCAAGTATAACCCGCTCCGAAAGCGGCGACAATGAGATTATCTCCTTTTTTAATCTTGCCGTCCCTGTAATATTCAGTTATACAAAGAGGGATTGTAGCGGTTGTTGTATTTCCGTATTTATGGATATTAATAACGACTTTATCCTTAGTAACGCCCATTCTTTCAGCAGTTGCATCAATGATTCTTAAATTGGCCTGGTGAGGGATCAGATATGCAACATCATCTCCTTTCAAATTATGCTTTTGCATCATTTCATAAGAGACATCAGCCATTCCTTTTACAGCGGCTTTAAAAACTGTTTTTCCATCCTGATAAATATAGTGCCATTTTTTATCAACCGTTTCGTGAGTAGGAGGGTTAAGGCTTCCGCCCCCTTTCATATAAAGGCTGTCTTTCCCGCTCCCGTCAATATGTAGAATGGAATCAATAATACCGTAATTCAAATCCTCAGTCGGTTCAAGTAAAACGGCCGCAGAAGCATCTCCGAAAAGTATGCAGTTGTTCCTATCGGTATAATCGGTAATAGAAGTCATTTTATCGGAACCGATAACAAGGACTTTTTTATACTGTCCGCTTTCAATAAAAGATGCGCCGGTGCGCAACGCAAAGAGAAAACCGGAACAAGCGGCAATCAAATCAAACCCCCAAGCATTTTTAGCTCCGATGTTATTCTGCACTAAACAGGCAGTAGAAGGAAAAAGCATATCAGGAGTAACAGTAGAGAGAATGATAATATCAATTTCCTCGGGCTTTACTTTTGTGGTTTTGAATAAATCTTCGCAAGCTTTAGTTGCCATATCGCTTGTTGCGCCATTTTCCATACATCTTCTTTCTTTAATTCCTGTACGAGTCATAATCCATTCATCCGACGTATCGACAATAGATTCAAAATACTTGTTATCAAGAATTTTTTCCGGAACATACATTCCTACGGCAGTAATTGCGGCGTTAAAAAGCTTTTTAGTTTTTTCCATATTTGCTTAATTCTTCCTCAAATTTCTGAATAAGATTTAATTCGTGCATCTTCTTTGCTTTAACAAGCATATTCCGAATTGCAAGCGGCGAACTTGAACCGTGGCCTATAATTGTAATGCCGTTTACGCCAAGCAAAGGAACTCCGCCATGTGTCTGATAGTCCATATCTTTTAAAGCAACTTTTAAAACGTTTTTCACAATAAGAGCTTTCAGGGAATTGATAATACCCCCCGAAGCATAATTTTTAATTTTCCCTTTTAAAAAAGTCAGTACGCTTTCGCCGAATTTAAGAATTATATTTCCTACAAAACCGTCGCATACAATTATATCCGCTTTCCCGTTCAGTACGTCTCTGCCTTCAACGTTGCCAATAAAATTAAGATTGGCTTCTTTTAAAAGCTTCTTTGCCGCAAATATTAGTTCGTTCCCTTTGTTCTCTTCTTCTCCGACGCTCAAAATGCCAACTTTGGGATTTGCAATTCTATTTATATCCCTAGAATAAATAGAACCTAATATTGCATATTCAAGGAGATGATTCGGTTTGCTGTCAACACTTGCGCCGACATCGTAAACAGAACAGATAGCTCCGGTTGACGTAGGGAAATCAGCTCCTATTGCAGGCCTTCCTACTCCTTTAATTCTTCCGATAATTAATGTGGAAGCCGCCATAACCGCGCCTGTATTCCCTGCGCTCACGAATGCATCGGCAAGTTTGTCTTTTACAAGCCCCGCTCCTACAACAATTGAGGAATTTCTCTTTGTCCTGATTGCAATTGTGGGCACTTCATCCATTCTGATTATTTCATCGGCGTTAATGATATTTTCTTTTGGAAAAGATAAGTCATTCTGCGAAAGAACATTCAAAATATCTTTCTCTTTACCAACAAGAATAATCCTGACGGAAGGATCTTCCTTCTGGGCTTGTACTGCGGCAAGCACTTCATTGCGAGGGGCATAATCTCCCCCCATTGCATCAAGTGCAATTGTGCATACAAAACCTGTACTTTGATCATTCATTATTAATTAAATTAGTGGAATTAAGCCTCAGGAACGAACATTGAACGGCTTGCGTAATAACCGCAATTAGGACATGCTCTATGGCTCAGTTTCATTTCACCGCAATTTGAGCAGGCAGTTAAGGTAGGAGCAACTGCTTTATAATGAGTTCTTCTTTTATCTCTTCTGCTTTTCGACATCTTACGTTTAGGATTTGGCATAATATTACCTGTTTTTTATATTATTTAATTTGTTTTCTCTTTTAACTTTCTTAATGGTTCCCAAATATCGGTATTAATTTCTTTCCTGCATTTACACTTCTTTTTATTCAAATTAGCGCCACAACGGGGACACAAACCTTTACATTCATCGCTGCATAAGTTTTTCATTGGTAAAGAAATTCTTAGATATTCTTTCAAATCATCCGAAAAATCAATTTTATCAATTTCCGGAGTCAGATATTTCACATTTATATCTTCCGATTCAACTTTATGGGAGCTGAAAATATAAACCAGTTGAAAATCAACGTCAATTACAGATTCTGAATCTTCGCTGCATCTGTCACAAATAAATTTATAAGAGGCTTTCGATTGAGCGTCTAATACGATCTGATGAGCCGATTTATCGAGCTTAACCTTTGTTGCGATTAATCCGGTAAACAGGTCTCCTATTCCTAAATCTTCAACAGATTTATCAAAATCAAAACAATGAACACCATTTGAAAGATTCGTAATCTTAATAATCATTTTTCAAATACTCAGAAATTGAGTTTGTAAATATAAAGACATAACAGGTTATAATCAAGAATTTTTCAGCCCCCCCCCCGCCATGACGTAACCTATTTGGTTTATCGCATTTACGAATAATCATTCAAAATACTTATTAACTTTTCGCTAAAAGATTAGTAACTTTCCATTTAAAAAAAGGATTAATGCAGGTTCAGGCATCAATAATAGCGGCAGTACTCCCAATCTCAATATATCTTGTTTTTCTATGGCAGGCCGATAGATTTGAAAGAGAATCTTTTTCCGACATTCTAAAACATTTTCTATGGGGCGCATTAGGGGCTGTATTTTTAAGTCTTGCCGGTGGAAAGTTTTATTCAAATCTCCTTGAATTGTTCCTCCCCCGAGGAAACAGGCTTACATTACTTGAATCGATTTATTTTGCCCCGGTACTCGAAGAAGCATCCAAAGCTATTTTCCTTTTCTACACAATCAGTTCAAAAAAAATTGATAACGTAACGGACGGTCTGGTTTACGGCGGCTCCATAGGGCTCGGTTTCGGAATGATTGAGAACTTTTTTTATTTCCTTCTTTTCGACTTCGCCGGCGACAGTTGGATTACCCTCGTAGTAATGCGTTCAGTCTTTTCGGCAGTAATGCACGCTGTTTCGACCGCTGCTATGGGGGCATTTATTGCCAAGGCTCTTTATTCGGGCAAACGCCCTAAAATTCTTTTTTATATTTCCGGGCTTTTTTCTGCAATTTTAATTCATTTCATTTGGAATTTAAGCGTCAGTTTTGAATTTAGTTTTTATCTTGGTATAATATTCATGTCTATTTTGATTGCTCTTTTTATAATATATTTTTTTCGCCAGAAATCGATCGAAAAAAAGATAATTATAACCGAACTTCAGGAGGAATGCGATACCGGACTGCTTCCGTACCATTATCTTCCGATAATAAGTTCGGGCAATAAAGATAAAAAAGGTTGGATTGACGAAAGAATTAGAAACGAATATTCAAATGCGGCGGTTAAACTGGCGTTAAGAAAAAATCAGATGAAAACATCCGGACGAAATCTTCTTTTTTTTGAAAAAGAAATTGAGTATTACAGAAACAAGATTCAGGAATTAAGCGGAAAATATGAAGGATAAGACTAAAAAGACCGGGCTTTTCGGTGGGACTTTCGATCCAATACACCTTGGGCATCTTATTACAGCTCAATCTGTACTATTGGAAAGAAAGCTTGAACAGATAATTTTCATGCCCTGTTTTATTTCCCCGCATAAAACAGAAATTGGCGCCTCCCTTCCGCAGCACAGGATTAATATGGTTAAACTTGCTATTGAAGGATATTCAAGCTTTTCATTCTCCGATTATGAAATAAATAAAGAGGATATTTCTTATACGATAGATACGATTATTTATCTGCGGCAATTTTACGATGAAATTGAACTTATTATTGGTTATGATAGTCTGTTGAATTTTGAAACTTGGAAAGAACCGGATAAGATACTTGATCTTGCAAAAGTATTGGTCATGAAAAGGAACAGCAATTCAGGCAGACCGAACAGATTTTTCGGAAATGTTCAATTTGTAGATACGCCTGCCATCGATATTTCTTCCACCGAAATAAGGCAAAAAATAAGAAACAATCTGCCTGTCAATTTTTTACTGCCTGATAATGTATATAAGTACATTACGGAAAACAATTTGTATAAATAACGGATGCATAATGGATTATATTGAACTTTCGGAAAAGGTATTTAACAACGAAAAACGTTTTGTTTCGCGCGCAATAACCGTGATAGAATCTGGCAACTCCGATTCCGCCCGCCTTTTAAGCGAACTGCATAAAAAAACCGGAAAAGCCTATAGAATTGGAATAACAGGGCCTCCGGGCGCAGGGAAATCGACACTTACTAATCAAATGACTAAATTATACCGTAAAGAAAATTTAAAAGTCGGCATTATTGCAGTTGATCCGACAAGCCCTTTTACCGGCGGAGCTCTTCTTGGTGACAGGGTGAGAATGAGCGAAATAGGGAGCGATGAAGGAGTTTTTATAAGAAGCATGGCCACCCGAGGAAGCCTTGGAGGCTTAAGCAAAAAGACTATTGATGCCGCCGATGTATTGGATGCCGCCGGATATGATATAATTATATTTGAAACTGTCGGTGTCGGCCAGAGTGAACTTGATATAGCCAAAACAGCCGATACAACCGTGGTTGTGCTTGTCCCTGAATCAGGCGATTCAATTCAGGCTATGAAAGCAGGATTAATGGAAATAGGAGACCTTTTTGTTGTTAACAAAAGCGACCGTCCCGGCGCCGAAAACGCCATAACTTCTATTAATACAATGCTTATGATGAAAGATCATACGGCAGATAGCTGGCTGCCTGAGGTTATTAAGGCTATAGCCTCCGATAATACAGGAATAAATGAAATAATTGAAATGATTGATAAACACAGGGAACATCTCAAAAAAAACAATCTCCTGCTCAAGAAAAGAGAGGATAATTCTAAATCGAGAATTAAAGAAATTGTGCATGATATTATTACTTCTGAAATCTGGAGCAAAAAAAGAGAAACCGATCTTGATGATTCGATAAGCGAAGTAGTGCTCGGCAGAATTTCCCCCTATAATCTGGCGGATAATATTATTTCCAATTTTAAAAATAATTTATAAAAGCGTAAGCCTTTACTTGCTTCTCATTAATTACATACGGAAAATTCTATCCGCTTCGTTCCGGGCAGGATTAAAAGTATTTTGTTTTTTTCAGCATGTTTTTCCTGCGATAGTTCTTTTTCTCTTTCTTTTATCTTCAACTACTGCCGCTCAAAAAAGCCATTCTTTGAAAGAAGGAGTAGTTTATCTTTCTAAATTCATAGCATCCGATTATTTTTCCTCCTTAAAAAGCAATTCAGCCGGAACCGCCGCCGTTGATACCATATATCTCCGGTCGCTTCATTATTTTAATAATGATTTCTCCGAAGCCATGCTGGCCCTTGTTTTCGTTTTGATTCCATATGATGAAATAACAATAAAATTTCCTTTATTAAATTTTCCAATGACGATACATCTCCCAGTAGCCCCGGAACCGCTTTTTACAAAAAAAACAAAGAACACCCCTTCCATATTTTTCCCTGATTCGCCTATTGGAATGATGGGGGACAAAGATAAACTGCCCCATTTTTTCGGGACTGCCTTTATAGAATACAATTTTCCTTTTTTTAATTTATCCAAATTTCTAGGTATCTTTGTTGAAAAGTTTGAAGAAAGTTTTTTTCTTCAGGGAGCAATGGATAAAAGAGATTTATATGTAAACAGATTAGGAGCAAAGTTCGGCAGAGCTCTAAGAACCGACGGCTCGCGGCTCCCTTCTGAATTTTTAAATAAATATTCTTACAGCGCCGGAAAATGAAATCAGTATTTATCATCGATGACGAGCAGGAAATCTGCGAAAGCCTTAAAATGATTCTCGAGTACGAGGATTACGGAGTAGAATACTCAATAAATTCAAAACAGGCCGCCGAAATATTGAAAGTAAAGACATTTGACGTCTTGCTTCTCGATATTCAGATGCCCGATATGAACGGATTTGAAATTCTCAACTGGCTTAAAGAGAACAAGATTGATATTAAAACCATAATGATCTCGGCTCATTCAAGCCTTGAAAATGCAGTTAAAGCTACAAAATTGGGAGCGTTTGATTTTATTGAGAAACCGATTGACCGTGAAAAACTTCTAATAAGCGTAAGGAACGCCGCCGCTCAAAATCAGCTATTGATTGAAAACAAGAAACTGAAAAACGAGATTAGCGCGGACGAACCGATTATAGGCGAAAGCGCGGCAATAAAAAACATACTTACAACAATTGAACGCGTTGCCGGAACCGATGCCCGCATTTTAATTACAGGCGAAAACGGAACTGGAAAAGAACTGGTCGCAAAAGCAATTTACAAAAAAAGCGGCAGGGCTGCTAAAAGCTTTATCGAAGTTAACTGCGCCGCAATTCCTAACGAACTTATTGAATCGGAATTATTCGGCCATGAGAAAGGATCATTTACCGGGGCTTTTCAGCAAAGAATAGGTAAATTTGAACTCGCCAACGATGGAGTTTTATTCCTTGATGAAATCGGCGATATGAGCCTTAATGCCCAGGCAAAAGTCCTTAGAGCTATCGAAGACGGGATTATTGAGAGGGTCGGCGGTAATAAAAAGATTTCCGTAAATGTAAGAATCCTCTCCGCAACCAATAAAGATGTAAAAGAAGAAATTAAAGCCGGACGTTTCCGGGAGGATTTGTTCCACCGTCTTAATGTAATCCCTATCCACATTCCCCCGCTACGCGAAAGAAAAAATGACATTCCACTGCTTATAAATCACTTTGTAAATCAGATATGTTCAAAAAACAATTTTCCATTAAAAACATTTACCGGACAGGCAATAAAGGCCCTTCAATCTTACGAATGGACGGGCAATATAAGAGAACTGCGCAACTTTATTGAAAGAATCATAATAATGATTCCACTTCCTGAGATAGATGAAAAAGAGATTGAAAGCCTGATGCCTAAGTCATCTTCTGGAATAAATGAAATACTTAACATTTCAAACTCGTTTCAGGATTTTAAAGAAAAAGCGGAAAAAGCCTTTATAGAAAGACAACTTGAACTTAACAACTGGAATATAAGCAAAACCGCTGAGGCTCTCGATATTCAAAGAAGCCACCTTTACAGCAAAATGAAAAAATACGGACTTGAAAAGGAGCAATAAAAATGGCAGAGACAATTTTTACGAAAATAATCCGCAGGGAAATACCCGCAAACATAGTTTATGAAACAGGGAATGTACTTGCTTTCAGGGATATCAATCCCCAGGCTCCCACGCACATTCTTATAATACCCAAGATTGAAATTCCGAAAGTAACCGATATAAACGGTAAAGAGCACGCCTCGCTGCTCGGCGATTTGTTCGATGCCGCTAATGAAATTGCAAAGAAGGAAAATCTTGACGAAAAAGGGTTCAGAATTGTTATTAACTGCGGTCCGGATGCAGGGCAGGAAGTATTTCATCTACATCTTCATCTGCTTGGCGGAAGGAAAATGTCATGGAATCCGGCCTGATTTTAGATCAGAAAGACTGATATATTAATTATTTTATTCTAAAATCCTATTTTTACAGCGATCAAATTCGGATTGCCAGTTTAACTCTTCTGCCGCTCTCCGGCAGTTCATTCTAAATTCATCAAGAAGGGATGGATTCTCAACCCACTCTTTCAATTTATTTACCAGACATTCTTCTTTCCCGGCATTAATTACCGCCCCTACATTGTACATCTCAACAATCTTTTTCATTTGAGGCAGATCGCTTGCAAGCACCGGCAAATCTGCCATTATATATTCAAATATTTTATGCGGAAGCGCATGGAAATAGCTGATACTTATATTTTCAATTATTGCAAGCCCGAAATCGGCTCCTGCAGTATAATTAATAAGTTTTTCCTGATCAATTGCCCCGGTAAAAAACACTCTTTCATCAATATTTAATTCCCTGCCGATATTTTCGAAATTCTTTCTCTGTTCCCCGCCCCCCAGTATTATAAAAACAGCATCCGGAATGTAAGGCATTGCCTTAAGAATCATTGTAATGCCCCTTCCATTTAATAAAACCCCCTGATAAAGCATAATCACTTTATCCGGCGGAATATTGAACATTTTTCTAAAATCGACTTTTTCCGAAGGTTTCTGCATCATCGGAACATTTCTTAAAACCAGAGTATTGTTTATGCTATAGAATTTTTCGAGAAACTGCGAGTCCATTTCCCCTGTAGTAAGAACTAAATCAACTTTTTTGATAAAGAATTTTTCTATCGTTTTAACCATGAACTGAATAACCGGCCGGTTCCGTAATCCACCTATGAAAGCATATAATTCCCGGCTGTTATAAATTATTTTACCTTTTTTCAGTTTTCCTATCAGCGTCACGAACGGAAGAGTGTAAACATCTTCGGCAAGAAAAATATCGGCATCCGATTTAATCAGTTCCCTGATTAATTTAAATGCAAATGAGAGATAAAATAAAATTCTTATTCTTCCCTTTTTTAATTTGAAAACTTTTATGCCATTTTTATAATACCCGCAGCTATCAATAAACCAGTCGAAGGAAGTCACCGAAACAATACACCCCTCTTTTTTAAAGGAAGAAACTAGATTTGTAACCCGCGTATCATAGAAACAATTACCGAGAAATGATATTGAAATTTTTTTCTTTTGCGCGCCGATTTCCGCCATAATGTTTTTACCTGAACAAGACTTCTTTTGCGTAACTAAATGATTTAAACATTTTTTTCATATTTATTCTTTTAAGTCCTTTTTTCAGCAGAGTATAATAAGGATCGCTGCCGTATTTTTCAGCAAGGTATTTTTCCGCTTTTATTATGTTTTTCCTGTTCAAGGAAACGTGTGAATCGCTGCCGAGGTGGTATATTACAAGAGGTTCGTCTATACCGTAAGATTTATTCTCTCTTAAAACTCTTATAAAAAGTTCATAGTCCTGATAGCCTGGCAGATTTTCGTCAAAACCGTCTAACGCAACCAGAACATCTCTTTTAATTATTACGGTTGAAGTTATCCCGATGAAGTTATCGGACATAATAGCCCTGAAGTGGTCTTCATAGGCCGGCTTTTTGAAAGAGTACTTCCTTAAAAAACCGGGAAATGTTTTTTCTCCTTTATCAACATGCCTGCCTGTATAACAAAGTGCAACTTCAGGGTATTTATTAAATGCTTCCATTTGTTTTTCCAGTTTTTCGGGAAGCCATTCGTCATCGTCATCCAGAAAAGCAATGTACTCCCCTTTTGCTTCCTTAATGCCCTTATTTCTTGCGGCTGCCCCCCCTTTTTTATCGGTGAAATGAAAATAACGGAACCCGCTTTTAATATATTCCTCTGCCGTTTGCCTTGTATTGTCCGCGGAAGCATCATCTATAATAATTATTTCCCATTCGGTATATGTCTGCTTTATAACGCTTTTTACTGCCCTTTTTAGCAATTCAGCGCGGTTCTGTGTCGGTATAACTACACTTACAAGGGACATTTATTCCTACAGCCTTGAGCCTATTATAAAATAATTATCAATTAAAATATA
>Ga0153915_10000948_pt1 | contig 26787 bp, 23 predicted proteins | sample Opewatmetagenome_2_FD_107003 | JGI IMG/M metagenome (GOLD analysis project Ga0153915, IMG submission 107003) | Freshwater wetland microbial communities from Ohio, USA - Open water 3 Core 3 Depth 3 metaG | ecosystem: Environmental > Aquatic > Freshwater > Wetlands | place: USA: Ohio, Lake Erie...
ACAATCGGTTATTTATCGCCGGTGGAGTTTGAAGAAAAGAACAATGGAATAATTAACAAAAAGGTTGCTTAACTTTTTGTTGCAATTTTAGGGGTAAGATCACTATGAAAAGTTTCATAAATACCATATTGACCATGAATAGGATCCAAATTCCATACTGATTTATCAGGAGATATGAAATCATATCTAACATATTCTTGATTTGTTAAAACATTATATTCCCATACTTTGTTATTATTTTCCACTCTTTGAAATATATATTTATTTCCATATCTAATTTTATAAAATACCTTTTCATTTATTGTTGTATCACTAATTACTTCGATTGTCAATAGAAAAGATTCGGAAACATTTATTTCATAATCATACTGCCAAATATTACCAGTTTGTAATGGATACCAAATTGTTGTATCAATCTGGGCAACCATATAATTGAACAACATGAATATGAATAATATAATTTTCTTCATGATATTGTTTATTATAGATTTTTATCTATTCCCGAGTTTTATTGTAATGACCAGTATAATATTTTAATTAAAACAATAAAAAAACTTCTCTACATATTTACTACAATGCTGCATCTATCCCCGCCGCGTAAAACAGATTGTTCAATTTCAACATTAACTGTTTTGCCGGTCATTACTTCAAAATGATATTTAACATATCCTATTGTACAATTACAAAATTCCTTTGGAGTAATCGATTTATCTACAAACGGGCACACGCACGAATCACTTTTTTTGCCTATCATTCTTATCCGGTTGTTCTCTTTGTCATATTCAGCATCTTCAATCCATTTTCCTTTCATATCATTTAAATAAGTTTCCAGTTTACCTTCATATTTTTTAATTTCTTCGGCATATTCTTTCGCACATTCGCGTCCCATTTTTTCAAATAGTTTTTTCTTTTCTTCGGGATCTTCTATAAAATCAATAAACTTCGCAAATCTTCTTTGTACAAAGCTCAATCTTCCGTCATCTTTTTTATCTGAATCTCCTTCTGCGGATGCAAAAAGCTTTTCATTTGATAGAAAACTCATTCCTGCGCATGTGCATATCCCAAATTTACAGGCACTCTTTAAAAAATCTTTTCGTTCCATCATTTCCCCCGGCTTATTTGTGATTAACTAATGATTTTATTAAAATTATTAAAAAAATTTATTTAATCAACATAAGTTTTTTGGTAGAACTATAAACCCCGCTTTGAAGTCTATAAAAATATACTCCGCTTGAGAGGTTATAGTGTAGAACGGAGAGTGTAGAGTGATGAGTTCCGGCATTCTGAAATCCATTTATAAGCGTTGCAACTTCCCTTCCAAGAACATCAAAAACCTTTAATGAAACATTTCCGGCGCTTGGCAAAGTATATTTTATTGTTGTTTCGGGATTGAAAGGATTTGGATAGTTCTGTTCAAGACTAAATTGAACCGGGATTTGCTCATTATCTTCAACAGAACTAGCATTCGGGTTCGAAATCTTCAAATCATCAAACCAAATCTTTGCTGTTCCCATATTTTGATATTCCGCAACAATTTCCAAACGGTCAACATCAGTCCAATCAAACAATCCTTGAGGTTCGTACCATGTGCTGTTGTCCCATGATCCGTGTTCATAAAAACTTTTTAAAGGAATTTGAACATGCTGCCACTCATTATTAAAACTTACCTTGAATCTATCTATTGTATATCTCATTCTCCAGGGATGATCCGTGCTGTCGAGCTTTGTATCAACAAATCTAATATCAAATTTTATATTTGAATTATCTCCTTTTATCCAAAAATCAAGATTGTAAGAATTACTTTTAAGATATGACAAATCTTTATTGGGAGAAAAATTCAATGTTATGTTATTGTATTGAGCTGCTCCCGTCCAATAAAGACAATATTTTCCGTTATGAGGGTTTTCGTCATTATAAAAATCTAAAGTTGCCGTTCCGGTATTGCTTGCATTGTAAATATTTTTCATTATATAATCAGAGTAAAAAGAAAATCCGGTACTATCCGGCAATTTAATATATTCAGTTTGCGGCGGAACATTAAATCCAAGAGCAGTTAGAAGTGAAGTGTTTAAATCATTATCAAATAATTCGTTACTATCCTTTTCATATAAACCAAAACCTCCTTTGTAATCCCAGATTGTCCATGAGATATTATTCTCTTCAAGATATTTTCTTACTGTTTCATACCAAAAAGCTCTATCGTCGGCTGGACTATTAAGGCGATAAACTCCAAACTCCCCGCAAAACATCCGGACATTCCTAAAATTCTTAAATTGTGTTGCTACACTCAATAATTTTGTTATACTTGCCACCGTACCGTTGGTTTTATAGCCTGAACTTAATTCACTTTGAACCCATGTTCCAATAAGATCAGCCGGACAATCGGGCATTCGCGCCGCATCGTAAGGAAAAGGAACTCCGCTTAAAGATGTAAGAGGAGTACTCGGCCAGCTTGCCCCCTGGTGTGTAAATATAAAAGGATCATAGAAATGAAAAGTATATATTAAATTGCTGTCGCTGTAAACCGGCATTACTAATAAGTTTTTATAACTGTTCCAATTAGCAGGACCGACAATTATTGTATGTTTTTGATCGACAGAACGGATTGCGGTAATAACAGATTGTTGGATTGTATTCCATATATTATCCGAAACTCCGTGCGGCTCGTTTAATATTTCAAAAAAAATGTTATTTGATCTGTTTTTATAATGCTCCGCCATCTGCATCCAGACCGGGATTAATATTTTATCAACATTGGAATCAATAACATCGGTTACATGATTATCAAGAATGAGTTTTAAATCCAATTCTTCCGCCCAATCAACAACCTGGTCAAGAAAATATAGAAATAAAGTATCTAATGTATAATCCGGGGAGCCGTTTGTCATTGAATGAAGAGTTATCGGGAGACGTATAACATCAACGCCAAGACTTTTTATTTGTTCCAAATCCTGTTTATCATATTTACTAAATTGTATTTGCTTAGCACTTGAGGATTGAAACCAGCTTGTAATATTAACTCCCCTGTTAAAAGGGTTTTGCTGGCTAAATAAAGAATTTGAGAAAAGGATCAGAATAAAAATGTATATTTTTTTCATATGCTCCATCCATAGAAATGCAGAATTTTAGGAATTTATTAAACTTCTTATATCATTTCTCTTGCTGTATTTTTGTTTGAAATATAATTTTGGCATTCAGTAATAATTTCAATGAATATTTCTTCTCTGTAATATTATTATAAAATAACCAATCATAATCGAAATATCATATTTAATATATTATTATCGTTTGTAATGGATATATTATAAAATAATTTTTTCATTGGCGAGATAAATATCATAATATTAATAACTTATCTTCATTTAGAAATAATCATATTTTATAATAAACGACATACTTATAACAAATAGAAACGATAATTAAATATTATTCTATATAAAAATGAATACTTCCGATCCTGTAATTAATATGAACCGGAAGTATATTTATATTTTCTCTTATCATATATTATAAATGTCTTCGATATCGTTTAATTTATTTCAATATAATACCTTATCTATACTTTATTAATTATTGACCGATGCATTTTCCTCATTTGGTTTATCTGTTGCAGCATTAGGATCGCTTTGAGTTTGTGCAGAACTATTATTTGTTGTTTGAGACTTTGGCGCATTAATTTCTATTTGGTTTCTTATTATATGACTGCCCTGACTAATGCCCATTAATACAACTAATTCCTCGGGAACAGGCCATAATTCTCCATCCATTATGCTTTTTATTACAAATAAAACTATTATTATAACTGTAAAGAACAAATGCTGGGCTTTTGCTACCGAAGGACATCTTCCGCTTTCAGTTGTTATGGCAATTAAATCATATAATGAAGTTTTTTCTTCATTAGGTTTTCCGTTTGCTTTACCATTAACATTGGTTAATGATTTATTTTGAGATAATTTGTTTTGGAAATTACCGGTACTCCCGGTAATAATCGATAATCCCATTAGAACTATTAATGTGTCGGGTATATCGGGAACTTTTAAATACATAAATCCGAAAAGTAATATCATTATTCCTATTGCTAAGGTCCATAATGACATTTGAGTTAACGATAAAGAATATCTTATTGATCCTCCGTCATTAATTTTTATTAGATCTAGAATACTTTTACCGTATTTCTTAATAATTACATAAAAGAATATAATTACAAATATTACTATGCCTAAAGTCCATATTGCTGCTCCTGTACTATTCCCTATATATATCTCATCATTCCCTATAATCACGGCTTCATATGTATCAATTTTACTTGTGGAATTTGTATCAATGACATTATCATAATATACAATCGGGACTACTCTTATTCCGGGATAATAAAAAGGTACTTGTATGCTGTTTACATCAAATAACATAGTTGTTCCCTTTATAGATTTTGTTATATCATTCTCTTCAATATTTATTGTCTGGCAATCGGCAATATCAAATGGCACAAAGAATTGTCCCTTGCATTCAATATCTGTTCTTTTAATCTTTTGTGTCTTTTGATCTACCGCGACAAGACATAAAATTGGTTTCATTTCTTTTGTTATATTCAATCCTTCCACAAAAACAAATATCGGGTGGGACTTAATTTGCCCGTCTTTCATCCTTATTATTCCGCAGCTTTCCTGGGCGGATGAAGTATTATAAATAACTAACAAAACGAATAAAAGAAAGAATACATTTTTCTTCATATTCTTTTTTACCTTTTTTTTGTGATATTATTAGTGTTATTTAATTAACATATCGGCATAAAGCGGGAGCATTTTTCTTTTATTTTTTCGCTGATATATTCTTTTATGATACTAAATTTCTAATTATCTCCTCGATTATGTTTCTCAATATCATAGATATTTAATAATAGATACTTGATTCTGGATACCGGATGCTGGATTCCTTATTTGAGAAACAGGATGCAAGATTTAGAATGTTTAGCAAAAACATATTATCTCCTTATTTATATATTTGAATAAGGATAAATCATTTAGAACAAATAAATTATCACGAAACAGTTGTTGTTTGTGTTACCGTATTATTTGCATTAACCGTTGAATCTGCAATTGCTTCTTTTCCATTTTCTTTTATTTGTGTTTTTATCTTTGCAATGTTTTCATATTCATTTAGTATTTCTTCATTATCGGCAAAACATACCTTGGCAAAGTTTTTAATTGATGATATTTTCTTTAATAATAATTTTTCTGCGGCATTGCGGGCTTTTGTAGCCGCTACCTGGGCATTATTGGCCTGCTCCTGCTCGCTGTTTGCAGATAATAAGGAATCATAAAGAGCTGCAAAGCTGTCAAGTTCTGCCTGGATCATGCCGTTTTCAAGCAATACTTTTGTGTAATCCGGTAAAATATCAATATAATAATGTAACTTGGTGGCAAGAGTCTTCACCGACGTTGGAACTGCCTCCCCTATTAAAAACAAACTATGTTTTTGCTTATCATCCGGATATGCGCTTTTGATGGCATTCTTTAATTTCTTAATTAAGCTCGTAGCTGAAGATATAATTTTGCCAAGTTCGGCTGTTTTTTCAGAAGCTATAGCCATAGCTTTTGCCTGCGCCGTGTTCTTTTCATTTAAATCATTATAAGAAGAAACCAATTCCTGAAATCTTTCTTCTTTGAATCCTTTTGCGTCCATCGATATTCTCCTCGTTTGGACTAATTTGATCATTAAACTGCCGCTTCTTAGCGTTGAATCAATATGCTCTGCCATGACAGACCTCTCTTTTTTGTTATAATTATTTGATTATTTGTTTTTTGTAACGTTTATGGGGATAATTATTATTTATTTGACTTTGGAAATAAGATATTGGAGCAATTATATCATTTATAGCAGAGTAAATATTATTTGCTATGGCATAAGAACAATTTATTGAGATATAGAAGCAGCTTATAAAGGCATATAAAAGATTTATAAAATATCCGGAATGACTTATAGAAATGTTAGAATGGTTTATTCTAACAAAAAACTCGTAAAATATTATATGAAAACTTCCGCGAAACATAAATATCTACCTTCTATAAAGTTTTGATAACCATAAAAGGAGCAATATTTAATTTACAGGGACTATTCCCCTGCTTATCAGTATTCCGGGAAAGAGTAAAAGTATTATTTAGGAATAAATATCAGTTCGGAAAAAGAAGGAATAAATGCATGAGAAAGGGATTTATATTTTAACTAGTAACAGCGTGTTTGATATTTTCTGATAATCAATAAAATATGTAATGGACAATATTTGGATTTCTATATCCTATATAAAATCTCATTAGTAGAAATGTAACCAACACTCAATATTTTTAACATTATCCTTAGTTTAAAACCTTCTCGAATTTCCCTTTTTTTATTTAATAGCTCAGTTTCGCTTTGATCGATCATATTGGAAATTCTTTCATCTCGCATACCCAAAAAGACAACATTATTTTTATTTCCAGGAGTATAAAGTTCATCCAAATACTTCATAGTCCACTTTTTTTGCTCTTTGAGTACTTTTAAGTTTATTTCATTTTGATAATCTCGGAAAGCAGATTCAATATAGGGGTGAAATGCTTTTAATTCACTTGGAATTAAATTCTTTTTGCCGGTGTCCACAAGTTTTCCTTTTATTATTAGTTCCTCAAAATAATCTTGTTTCGGATTAACAATATTTTTTCCATTTTTATAGTATATATATTGCTTATAAGTAGGTTCACCACTATTTAAAAATAAACCAAAACTTAATCTGATGATTTCTTTTGATTTATTTTTTTCAATTAGGTCATGAGCTGAAAATAATAAGGGTTTGCCAGCTATATTTTTAGATATTGGTTTCTCTAAATACAGTAAATGAGTTTCCCATTCCTCTCTATTCTTAGGTTTTTTACGAATCTCTATCTTTGAAAGATCATTAAATATCATCGTAAAAGAATTTTCTGACTCTATAAGTTTAAATCCTTCTTCAATTGCTTTTAATTGCAGAAACATTTTTATATCTTCACTTTTAGTCATAGTTATACCTATGATAAATTAATGATTTATATTGTGAAGCAGCACTTGAAAGCGATGTTTTGTCTAGCTTTTGAAATTTATCTTTTAATTCTGAACTATTCTCACAAGAAAGCACAATTAATCCTATGCTAATAGTAAATCTTCTTTCCCATTCTTCTTTTATTTCAATGGGTGACATAATATCTCCGATAACATCTTTTACAATATTTATTTTTTCCAATAGAGTTTGATAAACATACTGTTCAATAGTACCGAAAGTGATTAGATTATAAATGTATATTCTACTATATTTGCTATCTAATCTGTCAATCCTTCCTATTCGTTGTTCGACTACCATAGGATTCCATGGATAATCATAATTAATTACTACATCAGCAGCTTGAAGGTTAAGTCCTTGACCACCCGCATCAGTTGAGATTAATATTGCTTTATCACTGCTCTTAAAGTTTTGCTCTGCTTGATATTTTTCATCATGAGTTAAATCACCATAATATTCAAAAATATTTAAATGTGGAAATTTTTCTTCTATTATTGCTTTTATTGCTTCTCGTGTTTTTAAATAATTGACAAATATTATTACTCTCCTAGATCCCTTTTTAAAAAGATTATTTAGTAATTCTATCAGATAGTTTTTTTTTGATAAATCATATTTGTGTCGATTGTATTTATCCAAAAAATTGATTAGTAGATTTTTATATGTATAATCCTTTGTTGCAGTGGCATATTCTTCTATTGAAGGTAGTAATGAGTTTTCTATTGTATTTAATGCAGCACAAGGATGACTTGCCATTTCTCTAAATAATAACATACTTAGTAAAACAAATTCAGCAACTGCAATTTCTCCGCCTTGTTGGTGTGATAAATATATAGCTTTTGGTAGTTGCTTATGAAAAACTCCAACAAGAATACGCAAAAGGTCATCGTATAAATTATATTCATCATTAGTCCATTCCTTAAGTGTCTCTGTGTGAGATATACGCTTTGTGAATTTAAAAGGAATATCTTTTCTTCTTGTTCTTGTAAATATAGTTTTAATGACATTTTGCAAACCCTCTGGATTCCTAACACGCTTATCATCTTCAAGATAGTATTCCCCAAATTGTTTCTTTTGACCCAGTAATCCAGGAAATAATGGAAGTGATTGTGAATATAAATCATAAGCTGAATTATGTACAGGTGTAGCCGTTAAAAAAAGCTTATAAGAGGCATTTAATGAATAAACAAATTTGAAACGCTGTGTACTTAAATCTTTTATAATATGTGATTCATCAAGAATTATACAATCCCAATAGCGATTTATAAGTATTTTTGAAATGTTACCAATTTTTGCCTTATCAATTGAAATTAATAAAATATCTTGAGTCTCTAGTTCGTTTATTGTATAAGTTTTGTTTGGTGAAAAAGGTAAAAGAAAAAACTTAGATAAAGCATTTGTCCACTGTTTTAATAAATTAGCTGGAACTAGGATTAAGGCATTTAACCCTCTACCTCCTCGTATAAAATGTTCATGTAGCCAAAGTAATGCAGTGATTGTTTTTCCTAAACCTACTTCATCTGCAACTATACATCTATTATATAAATTATTAAACACATTGTTGACTGTCTGAATTTGATGTTTGAACGCCACCTCATTTCCAGCAAGTAAACTTAGAGATAATAAATTATCATCTGGATTTTTTTCAAAATATTTGAAAGCATCATCTCTTATTGCAGCCTTTAGTAAATTACTTTCATAAATATCATTTGCTAATTTTGCGTATTGATCCTTGGATGGTATTTCTATAGAAATAGATGTTTCATCAGAATTGTGCTGATTTATATAGTTTCTTAAAATCCATTTAGCTTGTTTAGCATTAAATTTATTTGAAGTAATTTTGATACCAATTGAGTTGAAATCTGATTTTATTTCTTGAATTGAATATTCTTCTAAAATCTCAAGCAAATCAGTTAGTTTAACTTCGGTATCTATGGGAAATGTATTAACTAATCTTAAATATTGTTCATATTTGTTATTCATTTTTTTATTGAATCCTTAATCATTTTTTTTGCATTACAATAGTGTTTTAGAGCTTTTATTGTTGGGATAATAGCTTTTGTTATATAAGAAAGTAAAAACAATAGAGCCACTAATACATAAATGATCTTTTCACCTAAATTAAAAGGTAATGCAAGTGGACCAAATTCTTCGACCGTTAAATATTTTTGAGGAATGTCAAAAAAAAGAAGAAGAATTATTATTAAAACTAATAATGCAAGAATATGGAGAATAATTGTATCAAGATTTAATAGTGATTCTCTTACCTTTTTTACTTGATTATTAACTCCATTAATATTCCCTTGTCTACTATTATATGACTCAATTGCATCTTTTAAGGTGCTCATCTCTACTGGTATTTTCTCTAATGTAGTATAATGACGATAAATGTGAGCTATAAAGATTGCTAATAGTACATACCAGCTTTTAAAATCAAATTCATTCATGTTCTTGCTCCGGATAAGGGTAAACATCAAATATTTGTTCAATTATTTTTTCATTGTTTTTAATAATATTGATTACAACATCGTCAACCCAAATTTGGTTAATATCTCGATAGAAGAAATAAGAATCTGAAATTGAAGTTTTGGGATCAATTCTTATACGTAGTTCATGAATTAACATATTACAATCATCAAGGTATCTTTTATTCACAACATGATATATTTGCCCAAGGACATATTGTTTCTCCTTATGAGGTATGTCTATTCTAATAGGGTGATCATTTAATATTTTATGAAGTCTTCTTAAAGATATTGGGAATAGAAGTGTTTTTCTAAATCGTGCAATAAAATCATTAATAAGGTTTGAAGCTTTTCGTTTTGTTTCATTAAAGATCATTGCGAGATCAGTATCTTCAGGTAAATTCCAAAACCATATGTATTGAACAAATTGTCTCAAGCGCCATAGTTGTAACTCTCTTGGTGTAATATATGGCATCCTACCATTTATCCATAATTTATATTCTCTTTCTGCTAGAAACTTTAGTCGTTCACGAACGAAATTGGCTAATTCTTCTCGTTGATTTGTTTGAACTTTTCCTTGCTTTGAGGCACTACAGTATTTATAGCAATCCTTTGGGATTCCATTGATGAATATATAAACAACATTATCCATCCAAGGTTTGATTTCCGGAAGTGTAGTCGAATTTAGAAAAGAATCAAGACTATTTTCCATGATAATAAATACTCCCTATTTTTGTTTATTATATTATTATAATAATTAAGAACATAACTATTAATTAACCCGTCATAGTCGGGTAAGTATTGTATATATAAAATAATTATTATTAGACGCTGAAAAGAAATTATCAATAAAGGAAGAAAAGAAAAAGAGAAAAGTATTTGTGTTAATCATATGCCCCTACCCTCATAGGCAACATAACAAAATGTTTATTTTTTAGCAATGATAATTATTGATAGAGATTTATAAGATATTGATTATCGGTTATCATTGCGACCCGGCGAATCCGGAGAAGCGATCTCACTTTCAGCTTGTTATCTAACTATCGAGTTTGCTTCGCTATGCTCGCAAAGATAGTAATTTTAATTTTTCAGATATCTTTATTGAATAATCTCAGAACAATAATCATCAAATAAGAAATTATTTTCAACATAGTTCAAAACACCGCATAGAAATACTTCCGTTTTGTATTTCTTCAAATATTGTTTTCATTTTATTATGCTTTTCCTTCATTCCAAGTATATATAATAATGGTAAAAAATGATCATCCGTAGGAATAGCCCGAAAGTAATTAGGCATAAAATCTTTATAATGAAGTATCTCGTCAATTTTATAATTTTCTATTCTTTCCTTAAGCCATTGATCAGCTTCTATTGCCCAATTAAATGGTTTGCTGTTGTCATCAAAATCAATATCGCGTAAATTATGCACAATATTACCGCTGCCGATTAATAATATTCCTTTTTCAGAGTACTTTTTTAATTTTTTACTAAGCTCATAATGTTCTATTTCCGTTTTATCAATATCAAGACTTATCTCCAATACCGGAATATCTCCATCGGGAAACATGTGCATTATTACTGCCCATGCGGCATGATCTATTCCGCGGTTTATATCCATTTTTATGTCGGGAATACTGGATGAAATATCAATTGCCAAATCTTTATCGCCTGATGGAGAGTAATTAGTTTTATATAATTCATCGGGGAAGCCGTAAAAATCATATATTTGTTTCGGTTGGGGACTTGCAGTTATATAAATATCTCTTGTTAACCAATGAGCAGAAATTACAACTATAGCTTTGGGTTTTATTATCGTTTTTGCATAAGATTTTAAGAAATTTGTATAACTATTATCTTTTATAATATTAATTGGAGAACCGTGGCCAATAAATATCGGATTTATTAATTGATTATCCATTTCTTTTTTTCATATTTATTTTATTCAACTTTTAATAATAGAGATATTACCACTAATCATCGTCCAATATAGCAATGCTCAGCTAAGAATAAATATTTACAATATTATGCCGCCAATAAACTAAACTGCATTTGTGATGACTATATTTATAATTATAAACTACTCTGAACAAAATGCAAAATGAAAACGCTAAAATTGTATTCAACTCAAATCGTTTCTGCAGTTGATCTTGAGTGATTATTAGCTTGCGTGTTCAGATATGGGATCAATATAGTTTTTAAAATTTCTTTGAATAATAGTACACTATTATTGGCCGCATATATTTGATGTTGTGATTTTAATGTATTATTTTTTCCTTCATCTCCAAAGTCTGAAACTGATTTGATTGATAATGGAATAACCCTTTTTTCAGTAATATTTGCTGCGGCGTAATATACACCATATGACTCCATGTCAAAACCAATAAGTTTACCATGTTGTACAGATATTTCATCAACATTTTTACTATTTGCAATAACAGCGGCACCCGATGCGAAAGGTTTAAAATGACATTTTATTTCATGGCTATTTTCATAGTATTTTCTATTATTATCTTTTATGTTATTTAACAGATTGCTGTCATCATTTAAATATGTTTTTATTTTTTTAAACAATATGTTATCAGTTTTTATTTGATCAGGATAAGGAATGAATTTGAATTCTCCAGTAGCTTTATCAGTTGTAACTTTTCCCTTTCCATAATCCCAAGTCATCTCAGGAATAATAATATCACCGATATTTGTTTTACTTTTCATACCGGCACATATCCCAAGAATAACAATGCAATCGAGATTAAATAATATTTGCATCTTTGTTGTCAGTGTTGATGCAGCACTCATCCCCATAGTATCATCTGTTGCAGCAATTATATTAAATTCATCTTTTTGATAGTTATCCTTATATTGATAATATACTGTTGTATCACTATTCATATTTATTTTTATTAATTTTTTGAAATGTTCTTTAAATACTATAAACTCAGGATCGTTTAGTGCAACGATAACCCCAATATTTATCTTATTATTATTTTTTAATGTATGGGGAACATATTTATTTTTTGCGATTTCAAATAATGATGTTAATTTATCAACTGAAAATTTTTCTGTAAAATAATTTTTAGGGAATACACCATCCAAATTATAAAGTGTTGCTTCTGCAAAACGATAAAGATCATCATGGACATAATAATTTGTATATAAAAATATCAGAATATCTTTATGATATTTTTTCAATGTGGAAGCGAGTAAAACACCACTAATATCATTCTTGCCTTCCTCAAATAATGCAATATCGATAAAAATACCCTCTATAGTATTACCTTCGCTAAGAATAAGATTGGATAGCCGTTCCTGGAGTATACTGTGATTATTATATTCATCCTTTTCCGGCTGTATTATCTCTAATTTGTATTTGTCATTTATATTATGCCTATCAAAAGCCATCTCTAATTTTCGTTTAACTAAATCATCAGTATCAATAAAATATATTTTCTTCATGTTAACACCTATATAATATGTTTCAATTTAAGTAAAGTAAAAGTGCTACCATTTTCGATTTTAATCCCAATATCTTCAGAATAATTATTCATTAAACATGAACCATTATATTTTGATGCACATTCTTTTATTAAATTATATCCTTTTTTTAATTTTGTTTTCTCTTCAAAATCATTAGGCAGACCTTTCCCATCATCAATAAAATATGTATCAATTGTATCTTTTTCTTTTTTTATAACAACAAATAAATTTCTAGCTTCAGAATGATTGATGATATTATCAAATATATTTTTTAAAATAATCATTAGACTTTCCTTGTCACAAAATACATTGAAATTTGTTGTCGGTTGTTCGATGATTTTATAATTTATGTTTTTTTCATTTAGCTGTTGAAGATGGAGTTGTTTTTGGTAATTAATAACCTCTAATAAATCTGGGGATAGATCTTTGCGTATATGCTTAAGTGATATTTCCTCATGATCAATAAGAGTATAATATATTTGATTTATTGCATCAACAACTATTTGAGACTTTTTACTATTATCAAGATGTTGGGTTGAAGTGATCATCTCAATTAAACTAACAATTTTATTTATAAGTCGTTTAATTTTCTTATGAGTGTTTAAATCTTCAATGTCGATTGTTAATAAACCTCTTAAGTTTCTGACAATATTTAGAATCGTATGTTCTGCACTATTCCATAAGGTCAATAATTCTTCGAGACCTTGTTCATCTACCATATTACGTTGCTTCATGTCATTCAGTTTATGATAAACTGTAACCAGTTCTTCATAATAATAAAATGTATTGCTTAATACCTTTTCAGTATCAGAATAATCATTAAGGAATCGAATATATTCATTAAGTAATTCATAATTTGACTTAGATAATTTAAATAATTGTTCAATATCCTTTCTTATTTCTTTAGAGTATTTGAATAAATTTGGCTGCGATACAATATTAATTAAAATGATAAATAATCTTTTAGGATTGGAAAGATTTTCTCTCATAATCATTAACATTTTGTCTTTAAGAAATAGTGGATTTATTCTACTAATTATTTCGATAATTGATATGAACTCGTCATCACTAATCTTATTCATTTCGTTTAATACTTTTTCACAATATTTTGTAATAGAGGCTTCGACCTCTTTTTCAAAGATATCAGTATCATACTTCATAAAAATAATATCATAAAGATCGTCTAAATATAATTGTCTAAAAAATTCCATAGTCTTAATATGATCAGATGGTTGTTCAAAAATGCTCCTTAATAATTTCATCCTGGTTAAAATATTATTTTTAGATTCTTCTATTTGATGTCTTAAAGACAAAGAATACGAATTCATATTTGAGGTCGCATGTAAATATTGCAATTTTACATTGTCTAGAGAATCCACATTGACTACTTTTAGTTTTGCGATTGTTATTTTAATATATTCTTCTAAAGCTATCATATTATATTTTTTAAAAGTATTTATAATTTCTTTTAATCTATCAATTCTTTTGCATTGAGGACAATCTGATAATATAAATGAAGGAATATTTATACTAATTAGATATTTAACAATAACATTTTTTGAATTGTAGAGATTAATATTCTCAAAAAACAATTTTGGTAATTCAGTTCCGCGATTTATTATAATATATATAAATATATTATTCACATTTATTTTGTTTGCATATTCAATTAATTTCATTAAAGTTGATCCAGATTCAAAAGCATCATCAAGTATTATAGCTGTATAATCATTGAATTGCTTAAAATTACTTTGGTAATAATTCAATTCTTCTCTTGATAAGGAAATGGTTGGGCAAAGAATCTTAATGGCTAATTCTTCCGCCATAATTTTCAATCCAGGATTAAAAGATGGATAAATTATCACATGCGGCATATTTACGGTAAACGCCTCATCGATTTCTTTAATCGACTTACTTATTACATCAATGAATTGTAATTTGTATTTTCCAAGAAGAGTAGGTATATCAAAGAGATGCGTGTAATGTTTGGCTCCGGATAAGAAATGATCTTCAAAACAGTATTTAAAAAGATCAATATTTTCTGTGAATAAGGGACCCGTTTTTTTTTCTTTTTTAATTAATCTTAGCTTATCGCTGTCTAAATAAATGACTTCTTCAATCAACCAGGCCCTAGGAAGAGTTTTATAAAAACTCAACTGCTTCTTTACTAACCATAATAGATGAATAGAAAGATTATTTAAATCAAAATGGTTTTCTTTTATCTCACTTGCGTTAACAAAAGTTAATATTTTTATTTTATCAGATTCGCTTATAGCAGATAAAATATTTTTAATAGTTGTGGATGATCCTATAACATCTGTGATTAATAATATTGAATCATTTTTATTTATACTTAAGCCTAAATCAAAATAGGAGGACATAGACATATTAATAGGATTATCGATCCTTATATGTTTAAATTTAATTCTTTTATCTAGAAGCTTTATTTCTTTTATAAAAGCCTCTAATAAATTGCTAATATTTTTCGTAATTGTTATTACTAATTGAGGCTGATATTCCAATATTGAATAGATAATGAATTGCTGTATTTTGCCTTTAATAATATAATTATCAAAAAGATTATATATCTCAAAGAATCCATACGAATATAATTTTGAAGGTAAAAGAACTTTATAGTTGGGTCTATATATGTTATTGTTTTCATTTAATATGTATTCTGATAAGTCCTTTGCAATATTTGAACGAGCTATTGAAAATATATTATTACGATTATGAATGAATTTTAAACATTTATTTTCTTCAATAAATAAATGTTTGTATTTATTTACAAATTCATTCTCACATTCTGAAGTATTCATTTCCTTAGCTAATAAATTATTATAGATTCTTTCATGCACTATATCAATACCAATTATGTATCTTTTAAATGCTCTATCAAAACATACTAAAGGAAATAGTCCTTCTAATTCTTTGTTAAAAAAACTTTTTAAATCAATTAAATCTTCTTGTGATATATTTATTATTGTATGAATATAATTTATTGTTTGGGATCTCATCAAATAAGCTAGAATAAAATATATTGCTTTTTTATCCATTCCAAATAGATTGTTGAAATCAACTATTAATCCAGATTTGTGAAATTCATTTTTTAATTTATGTTGTTGAATAAATGTTTCGCCAAAGTTTTTAATTTGATGTGTCATACTAGTGCACTCATCTGGAAACATTTTATCCAAAGAAACGTAATGAAATGGAATCTTTATATTTGTTTCACTAAATGAGAATTTTTTTGACTTATATTTTTCGTGATCGATTTGTTTATCTATAATGGGGAAATACATTTTATATTGAGTTCCACCAAATTTCACCAAGGAATCTTTCCCAATTTTGGAATAAGTTCTGATTTTAGGTTGATCACTTGATTCTTTGAAATCTAATGTTAAAATCGATTTACCCGTTCGAATAAAGATATATCCTTTATATTTTTTAACTATATTATATAATCTGAATAATCCAGTAGCTGGAGGTAGAAGATTATTTGAACCACTTTTTTCATTAAAGTGAATAAGAATATCTTCTAGTTCTCCCATTCTTTCTTTTGGGTCACTAGTAGTTGAATGTTCTAAAAAAGCATATTTGATTAAATCATATTCTGTTGGTTTGTTTTTTTTATTTGGTATTATTTCGTCTTTCGTATATGCTTTTTTCAATTTAATATTAGATAATCCCATTCCCTTGTCAGCAACAACTATCGTAATAATATTTGACCATCCCATATAGTTTAAATACTCGCGCTCACAATTAAAATAATTAGATACTAATGATTTTTTGTCATCATTATCTTCATCAAAGAAACTAATATCAGTTTCTTTTTTTGCAGATTTAGTCATGAGTATAAGTGGCAATGTACCTTTAGCATGTCGATATATATTATCCCCAAGTTCCTTAAGAACTATTCCTCTAAAAACAGATGGATGCATAACTTTCGATGTCTCAAGACCCATAGAAATCTTTTTATAATTATCTAAGCTATCTAAGTAAGCTAAAAGCTTTCTATATTCATTTTCAGAATAGAATTTAATAGGTAAAAAGGGAGTTGTTAAAAAAGAAGAATCTGACTTTGATGTAAGGTTATGATTTGTTTTTACATTTAAAGAATTTAATAAATCAAGGAATCTGTACTGATCTAAAAATTTGAAAAAAATATCGTTAATTGGTAAAACTACAAAAACATCTATTGATTTCTTAAGAAGTTCTTTTATCCAGATAGTTATTTGACCTAATTCAAAAATACCACTTCTTTCAACCAGTTCAAGATTAAAAGTAATCTTATCGCTTTTCTTTGATTGCATATAATAATTTGAAAGAATAAATTCAAATTTGACTGGTGAAATATATTTTTGAAATATTATATTCAAATATTACCTCGACTAATGATTAATTTAGCAAGTTAACGGCATTGCGAATAAAGCGCTGCCCAGAACTACAATGCAACAACGAAAAGTAATGCCGATAATTATTTATAAATTCGTTTTATTAACTAACTTCAAAAAGCAATTATCTTTTACAATACAATTCTATAACTTGCACAATGCCGCAACGTTTAAAGCAGTCGCTTTGAGTTGCGAGTTAGGCTTTTGTTCATCATATGTTCTTGATGTATACTATAAAAATCTAATGTTTTTGAATAACAATTTCCTTTGAATGACAATTAGCACAACTAATTTGAGCATCAAGATTTTTATCATTCTCTTTCCCAAGAATAACCGCCATAATTTTCCCACAGTCCTTACATTTTACATCAAACAATAATATTCCTTCTTCTTGAAGAACACTCTTTCCTCCACAACTTCCACTTGCACTATTGCCGCAACCACACGTTGTAGAAAAACTAAATGTCTCAGAATGGTTGTTGTTAGAAAACCCACAATTAGCAACCCAACGACCGCAACTTCCACAATAAAAGTTATGTGCCATATTACCTCCTAGCTATAATATTAATTACGATAAATAAGAAAGTTATAATTAGTAACAAGACCTATATTAATAGTGTTGTACCAAATACATATCAAAATGTTATTACTCAATAAAATGATTTTTTCCTAAAAGCCTAACTATTACTTATACTGATCAGAATTATTCGTTAAAGCATCCATATATGCAACTGTATGCATATATGTATTCCAATTATTTAGAATTTCGTTCATTTTTTCAATATTTAGAAATAGGTCGCGCATATATGTATTCCGTTAAACATTTACATAAATGTTCATATTCGGTATCTATTACAAAATAATTATTATTAACCGCAGGAAAGATATTTCCAATAAGAGAAGAAAGGAAAAAGCGAAAAGTATTTGTATTAATCATATGCCACTACCCTCATAGGTAACATAGCAAAATAAAATATATTTTCAAATAGGTTTTTGTCTTGCAATTGCCTTTAGTTATATAGATTCCGGCTCTAGCCTTGCTAGGCCGGAATGACATTCACAAACGATTTTGTCATTCCGCGCTTGACGCGGAATCCATAAACATTATTATTTATAATTGAATTTGACAAATACATAATCATTATTTTAAATAACATTTTCAACATCCGTGTTTGTGGATCGGTCAAGTATATTTTTATCCTCTTGACTTTTTACTTATTAAAAAGGTTAGGTGGTGCTTAATTTACTTTCTCTAAGAAGACCATAGATTTTCAGTGTCTTAAGCTGATATTCATAGTAAAGACGAAAATTATACTTTTCATAGAAAGTTATATTCTCTTTATCACTAGTCTCAAGGTAACATGGTTTGGGCTGATCATCATATTCCTCCAATTTTGATTCAATTATTCGCCGCGCATGTCCTTGATTCTGATGCATTGGACTTACACCAATGATATCCAACAAGAAATATGGACCTTTTAAAATATCCTTTCGTATCTTTTCTCTTAATAGACCAATTTTGATCAATCTGAATGCTGACATAGGATTAACTCGCAGGAAAAGTGGAATCAGACAATACCAAAATATTTTTATAGCAGAAATTTTTTTAGATGATGAATCAATCCAGATTGAAATGCCTTCCATTTTATTACTCGAAGCTAATACTTCTCCAGAAAGTAAACCTAGATTGATTAAAAAAGTAAAGAGGAATTTAATCTTCTTTTCTCTATATGTTCGTTCAGGAAGAATAAAAGAAAATATTGGATAGTCAATGAATGATTCACCCAATACTTGTGCGGCCTTGTAAACATCATTACTTTTAATTTGATACAGCATTATTAAAAATCTTATATAAAATTATATTACCGCCTAACGGCATTGCCGCTAACCGGCAACCCAAAACAGTAATGCCGATAAAGGAAGAAAGGAAAAAGCGAAAAGTGTTTGTATAAATCATATGCCACTACCCTCATAGGCAACATAGCAAAATAAAATATATTTTCAAATAATTTTTGTTGCCCTTTGCCCGTGTCTCGGCTGCGCTCAACACTTTTTTTATATAAAAGCTATATTGTTATTTTATTCTTGTCATTGAATCCATAAATATTGTTTCAATAGTTCCGGCTCTTCATTTCATTCGGCCGGAATGATATCTAAAAGCATGTTGTTATTGATTTTATCCTTTTTAAGTGGTTAGTCCTATATTATATTTCACTTAAGCCCATTGATTTTGCATTGGGACAAATATTTTTAGCAAGACAATGATTACAAGCTATTTTTTGAAATATATAAAAAACACGAAATAACATTAATCCCAGGATTAACAAGAATAGTATTAGTAGAGTAAATGAAAAATTAAGAAACAAAAAAGGAAGAATAATTAATAATGGCAACACCTTTGCGGATAAATATAAATTATTATGACAAAGGATACCTTTACCGCGATCTTCGAACTTACTTATGTCACCATGTGAAAACATTTTCCTTGTAAGAATATTTAAGCCAGATATACAAAGCATATTTGGCTTATTTGTATAAGCACAATTTGGGCAAACCATAATTGGCATTAAAACATACATTTGGATGAATGCAAAACCGATATAAACAATTGAAATGATTTTACCAGAAATTGAATAATTAAAAGCGAACAAGATCCCCAAGAAACCTAAAACATAATGACATACTGTAACAATATTATAAATAGCCACACTTTTTATTGGATAGCGATGATATATTGTATTTTCCATTTCATTATTCCTAACCTCAATTAGGGCTAACGGCATTGTAAGTAAAGCGCTGCCAATGTTTTGTTTTACTGATTATGTTATTCATTTACTTCAATAATCTCTTTCGAAACAAAACTATTTTACATACGACAAATCCGGCTCCAGCAGTTGTTTTTGAGTTGCATGATAGAACAAACAATTATGTTTTTTTACTATGTCTTTCGTAAATGGAATTAACATTGGTACTTCTTGCTGGTATTTTATATAAGTGTCGCCGAATTCTATTATAAGTTTCTTTTCCTCAAGCTTTGTTCCAATGATAATATAAATTATTAAAATTATGTTGACAACTATATCTGCCATTTTAAAGTTCTGACACAATAAATATATTATTAAAGCGAAATACATTGGATGTCTTGTTATTCCTAATAACCCGTTTTTCCTTAATCCTGCAGAAGGATTAATGCTTTTTACTTTCCCCAGAAGTAGTATTTGGCGTATCCCGAAATCATAGTTGAAAAAGAAAGCCCAGAAAAACATTAGTAATGCACCATACATTAAAGCCAAACGGATTATAGACCAAGGAGAGGAATATGTTATTATTATTTCATTATCTATCTGAGACGTATAATTGATAACAACAAGTAACACAAAAGACAATAACACATAAAAAAGTCTATAAAAGGCATAATAGTTCTTTAATAAGCGAGTTAAAGTATTTGTAAACCTAATACTAATTAAAAAACTATGTAGAATACAATATCCAATCCAAACTATAGAAAGAATTAAATATTTCATTACTTGTCTCAAATGTTTTATAAATTATTTCGAGTCTGTAAAATATTTTGTGTAAACGGATATTTATTATAAAATATTTATGGACTCATATAATTATTTATAAATTTGTTTTGTTCACAATATTCATAGAGAAACTAACTTTTGCAATGAAACTTTATAAACACACAAATGCCAAATGCGAAACAGCTTGCCCCGCTCTGCGGAAGCGTCCGCCTTGATTGGCCGGTTAGGCATTGAAATCCTTTCGTTTTCGATCTTGCATTTAAACATATTTTGATTCTTATTGAAGCTTATTAATACTTTCTAACTTTCTTATGTTTTCTTTAAGATAGTCGGGCACCCAATACTGATTGTAAATGTATAATGACTTGTTAGCATATTCCTTCGCTAATTCTTTTTCATTAATACTATTATAAAGAATGGCAAGATGTTCAAAAGTCACAGCAAGAAAATATTCACAGTTTATTTTACATTTTGCTGCTAACTTGTATTGATCTATTGCTCCGTTATAATCTTTCTGCTCTTCAAGCACTCGTCCTTTTTGAAAATATCCGGTAATAATATCTGGATATTTATCGATAAGTTTCTGAGCGAAAGTCATTGATTGAGCATACATTTTATAATAATCAAGGTATGTTCGGGAAAGAAAATTAAGTGAGGAATAATTTTCTATCTGCGATTCAATTACTGAATTCAATAATGATCTAACATTAGAGCTATCACGCCAATCACAGGCTTCATATTTCCCATAGATACTATTCAACTTGGTAAGGAATGGATCATTCAATTTAGAATCGGCTTCTTTATAAACGCTGACTTTTCGGGTTATATAGTTGTATTTAAGCCATCTATTCCACGCGGCATAGTTTCCATAATAAGTAAAATAGATTGTAGAATCAGCCAAATCGAAAATTACCGACTGATCTGTTTCATAATTATGGAGCGATTCTATATGGACAGGAATTGGATCAGTGTAATGATAAAAACTTGTGTTGCTAAGAATCCCTATTATTTCATCGACCATATTTTGTTTAGATGTATCAATAAGTTCTGTAAATTTAATCATTCGTGCTTCTTCGTGAAAACTGCCGGCATAAATTGTCTCGCACTTTTTTCCCAATTCTTTCGAAACGGTTCTGTTTGCAATAAATTTATAACCATCAATCTTTGTTATACCTTTCGTTGAACCGATAAAATCATAGACCGCGGCTTCTTTTTCTTTGCTACAGCCGATTGTAAAAATTACACCAGCCGGAAATTTTAGAGTGCTAGCGACTGAATCTACCTCTTTAAGATTATGAGTTGTCGTGATAAATTTAGTTTTTTCGGAATAAAGACTGCAATCTTCTTTATCGAATTCGCGTGGATTATTATTTCCGTTTTCAGATATTGAAATTCCGGATTCATTGAATGCTGTTGTAGGCATTAATAAGCCGATAAAACCAAAATCAGTATACTTTTGCTTTCCTTCTATCTCATAGCTTACAACCACTGGATATTTTGACAGCATACTCAATTGTCCCGGTTGATCGAGATTGTGTGCGTGATAAGTATGATTCCCCTTCTTTATTATAATCGCTTCACAACGAGTTGAATACATATCATAGAATACAAGTAACTGCTTAAAAAAAGAGTCCGGCAGGCCAGAACTTTCCGATACTCCTTTTATTTGTTCCAAAACATCGGGGGCCAATTTATCTGCATAACCATTTATTTTATGGTTGAACACCATAGAGCCAAAAATATTTGCAAATATTCTTGTATACCAAGGCAAGTAATTTATTTCTTTATCAAGGAATCCCTCTTTAAATGTTTCAAAAACCTCATAAAAAGATTTCAATTCATTTTTTAGCAAATAACCATACTGATAGCCAACTTCATAATCTGTTCCCTTTAAATTAAGGAAGGGAATCCCGAAATGGTCTTCTCTTTGCGCATTCTTTAGATTATTTTTTTTTGTATCATCATTCTCTTGTGCTTTAACACAATTAGTAAATATTATTGATGTTAACATCACTGAAATAATAGTAATGTAGAATCTGATGCAGAATTTACTTTTCATTTTTTCCCATAATATATGAATGAGTAGATGCCTAACGGCGTTGCAACTAAACCGCCGCCCATAATAACGATGCCACAATTGCCAACGACTTTGTATTTATAAATCAGTTTTGTTTTACAAATCAACCTTTAACAACATACTTACTCTGAAAAGCTAAACCCAATAACATTATCAAACGACTGCGTCAAAGACGCGGTCGCTTTGAGTTGCGTGTTAGGCGTTTAGATATATTTTTTATTTTGTTTCCTTCTTTTCAAAATCAACTAAAGAAGATATAGTCTTGCGTAATAATATTTCCGAATGGCCAGATATTATGTAATCTTTTAATTCACCAACTATTTCATAACCATTACGTAAATACAATCTTTGTGCATCTTTATTAAAAGATGAAACACATATAAATACATTTGGCGTCTCTGAAAATATTCGCTTTTCCGCATGACTAATTAAGTTACTTCCAATACCTGTGTTGCGATGTTTTTGATCAATACAAATCGATTGAATATATCCAATAAAAGCTCCTTTCATCATCAAAATAGAAAATCCAACTACTTCATTATCTAATGTAGCAACATAAACCTCACGTGATGAGTCAGTAATAATCTTAAAAGCTGATTCGTAGTTTCTATTTAATGTTATCCAAGGTTCTGTATTAACCATCATTCTTGAACAATACTCAGCTTCGGTTTTACCACTAAGACTTCTAATGACGAATTGATTTGTTTCATTCATATTTTACTCTATGTTACAAAGACGCCTAACTATTACTTATACTGATCAGAATTATTCGTTAAAGCATCCATATATGCAACTGTATGCATATATGTATTCCGTTAAACATTTGCATAAAATGTTCATATTCTGCATTTAATAAAAAGTAATTGTTATTTTCCAACAGAAAGAATTTTCCTTTAAAGGAAGAAAGGTAAAAATTGAAAATGTTTATATAAATCATACGCCTCTACCCTCATAGTCAACATAACAAAATAAAATACATTTTCAAATAGTTTTTTAGCACCTCTTTGCCCGTGTTCCGGCTGCACTCGACACTTTCTTTGTACACAAAAATTATATTGTCATTCCGCACTTGACGCGGAATCCATAAATATTGTTTCAATAGATCCCGGTCCTTGCATTACTCGGCCGGAATGACCGAAAAAACCAATTAATTCTTCTTATAATTCTCCTTAAGAACTTTGTCAATCATAACGGATTGGAATTTATTTGGTTCATCAATATTCGGGTGATGTGCGGATTCATCAAACCAAATTATTTCATGCCTCGGCGCTTTTAATATTCTATTATATTCAACAACAAGTTCCGGCGCGCACGCAGCTATTCTATCATGCCTTCCTTCAAAGAAATAAATAGGGACATTTACTTTGCAAATATCCTTTAAAATGTTTTTTTCCTGTACCGACGGATTTTTACTTAACGCAATCCTAACAAATTTCATCGATTCCAAATAAATATCATGATACTCTTTATAATAATATGGCGATTCTTTTATCACATCCATTAGTCTTTTTTCTTTCCAAAAGATTCCTTTGTATTTATCGATCAATTCCCTTGATATTTTTTTTGTTTTCCTAAGCTTTGATAGTTCTGCATTGTCATTATTTTCTTTTAGTTTTTTAATAAACCAATCGTATGTAATCTCTTGCGATTTGTTTTCATCAACTACTTGTCCTATACCAACATAAGCAAAGTAATTATCCGGGTATTTATTAATCAAATGAATCCCTAGAACACTTCCGAATGAATGCCCGATGATGAATATTTTCTTTTGTTTATACTTTTGTTTTAATATCTTGGTTAATTTAGCTGCATCATCAAGTATTTTATCAAAAGAAATGTCCTTGCCCTTAATGTTTTTATTATAAGATAATGCAGTTCCTCTTTGATCCCAGTGAACAATGGTAAAATAATCCAATACTTTATTCATACAATAATGATTTATAAACATTTCCGAAGTACCGGGTCCTCCATGCAGCCATAATAAAACCGGGTTGTTTAAATCATTCGATTGAACTAATATTTTCTGTTTGATACCGTTAAGTTTAATATCTATAAATGAGTTTATAGCCGGGTTGGAAGATGTGTTTCGGGCAATTGTATTATTGCAAATGCTCGGTAAAAGAGAAATTAACAGGATTATAGTTTTAATAAGCTTCATTATTTACCTGAATTATTATAACAAACAATATTACCAGATAAAATATTAAATAATTCTATAAAACTTTATGAATAATTTATAAATAGCTCCCGTGTCTCGGCTGCGCTCGACACTTTCTTTGTACACAAAAATTATATTGTCATTCCGCACTTGACGCGGAATCCATAAAGATTGTTTTAATAGATTCCGGTTCTTCGCTTCACTCGACCGGAATGACAGAATAATTAATACTGCATCAACAATTCAAGCATTTTACGGTCAAGTTTATGGCCTTTATAATCCTCGTATTTAACATTTTCGCGGTTGCTGTTTAATACACCGAACTCTCCTTTTAAATTCCACATCGCGTAACCCCAATTAACCTCTTTCCAAAGAGAAAGAATGTCTTCCATCCATGTAAGACAGACATTATGCGGAGTTTTATTCCAGCATCCCCACTCTCCAACATGCACCTGAATGCCGAGATCCATCGCGGGTTTCCATGAATCGATTAATTTTTCTTTTAACGCGGCTTTATCCCAAAGTTTTCCGTCGTCTCCTTTAATCGGCCATGTAGGAAAATTAAAAGTTTCGAACTGATCTTTGGGAACCCATGACGCTGTATAATGACTAACAGACATCGGATCATATCCGCGTGTGCTTTGCATAACTCCGAGGTCTGCAATTCCCATTACGGGGTTTCTACCAATATCTTTTCCGTCCGCAACAATCAATCTTTGCGGATCTTCCTCGCGAATTCCTTCCACCAGGGACTTTACAATCTCCACATAACGGGTTTCATCTTTCATTTTAGGAGGTTCGTTAATCAAATCGAAGCTTAATTGTGAGCTTGGAATTCCCGCGTAACGCCGCGCAAAGTATTTCCAATGAAAAAGTGTTGCGTTGAGCGCCTTCTGCATATTTTCTGGAGTGTCATCAAACAAATCCACCGGTTCAATTTCGCGCCCGTTGATGCAATAACCAGGCACGCGGTGCATTCCGAGATTAATGTGAACATTATATTGTTTTCCGAACTCAATTACTTCGTCAATATCCTTCATAAATTCTTCATTGATTTCGAACCAATTATCTTTTGTTGCCCAATTCCAATAAGACATTGGAATGCGCGCAAAATTTAATCCCCACTCGCCCATAATTTCGAAATCTTCTTCGTTAAATTTTCTCCGCGGACCCATTCCGCCAGTTTTTTCTGTTAGATTAAATCCCCTGTATCTTGGAAATTTTTGATTCGGCTTTTTTATTTCTGAAAAAGAATCGGAAGTTTTAAATCCGAGTCCCGTTAAAGATGCCGCAGTAATAATTCCGCTTGATTTAATAAAATCTCTTCTCTTCATTTTATTAATTCCTTTATTCGTTATTCAACAAATAATCCGCCGCCATAGTCAATAAAATAAAATCTCCTGTGCCTCCGCCAAGAACATATTCTGTTTGCTGCCAAAAGTACGGCCAGACTTTTAATTCGGGAAAGTCCGGACGAATTAAAGCTGTCCCGCTAACAATTCCTCCGGGAATGTAAGACCATTCATCGCGGTTAACTCCGTATGCAGTTGTAACTGATTTAACACCAACACCCGAAACAAAGGAAGAAGTATTTTCTCCCGGGTGACAACCGAGCATAAAATTAAGAGC
>Ga0153915_10000949_pt1 | contig 26778 bp, 18 predicted proteins | sample Opewatmetagenome_2_FD_107003 | JGI IMG/M metagenome (GOLD analysis project Ga0153915, IMG submission 107003) | Freshwater wetland microbial communities from Ohio, USA - Open water 3 Core 3 Depth 3 metaG | ecosystem: Environmental > Aquatic > Freshwater > Wetlands | place: USA: Ohio, Lake Erie...
AGAATGTCGTCTTCTCTCATGATAAGATATTCTTCGCCGTCTATCTTAACTTCAGTGCCGCCGTATTTGCTGAAAAGGACTTTATCGCCGACACTTACTTCGGGTTTGATAAGTTTGCCGTCATCGGCAACTTTGCCCTTGCCCACGGCAATAACTTTGCCCTCAATGGGTTTTTCCTTGGCTGTATCGGGAATGATGATTCCTCCCTTTGTCTTTGTCTCCTCATCCAAACGTTTTACAATGATTCTATCCTGTAAAGGTCTGATTTTCATATTATTTGCTCTCCTTTCTACTTTTTTAAATTGTATTATAGTATTATTGATAGACGATCAAGTGGCGCTATATTATGCACTATTTTTCAGATGTCAAGGGAATTACGGACATTTTATTTTCAAATTGACCGGATTTTTACTAACTAAAATAAATTTTCCAGCAATTCTTTCAGAGAACCGATTTTACATATCTCCATTTTCGCTATTTTCCCCAGTTGCGCAGCGTTGGTTTTCGGCACCAGACAGCGGTTAAAACCCAAACGCGCAGCTTCTTTTACGCGCACATCCATTTGCGAAATAGCCCGGACTTCACCGGCAAGTCCCACCTCTCCCAGAACAATCGTCCGCGCATCAATGGGCTTCTCCAGAAAACTTGACGTCATTGCGGCAACTATACCCAAATCAATCGCCGGTTCTTCCACCCGCACACCGCCGGCAACATTGATGAAAATGTCCGAACCGCTCATGTGCAGACCGCAAATCTTATCCAGCACAGCCACCAGAAGAGAAACGCGATTATAGTCCACACCTATAGCCGTTCGCCGGGGCGTCCCCAGGTTTGTGGAACTTACCAGGGCCTGAATTTCCACTAAAATCGGCCTTGTACCTTCCAAACTGGGAACAACAACCGAGCCAGCAACGTTTTGAGGCCTTTCCGCCAGAAAAAAAGTAGAAGGATTAGGCACTTCCATTAGTCCTTTATCCCGCATTTCAAAAACGCCGATTTCGTTGGTTGGACCGAAACGGTTTTTAATGCTGCGGATAATCCGGTATGCATGACCGGAATCTCCTTCAAAATATAAAACAGTATCAACCATATGCTCAAGCACTTTGGGACCGGCAATAGAACCGTCTTTTGTTACATGACCTACAAGAAAAACAGGAATTCCGTATTTTTTTGAAAAAAGAATCAGCCGTGATGAAGCCTCGCGCACCTGCCCGACGCTTCCGGGCGCGGACATGAGTTCTCCCGAATATACCGTTTGAATAGAATCAATAACCACTATGGCCGGAGCAACGGATTTAATTTGCTCTAAAATCTTTTCCAGAGAAATCTCTACCAGAATCAATAAATCCTTGGACGCGGCCCCTATCCTCTTACTGCGCAGCTTAATCTGGCTGGCCGACTCTTCGCCCGAAACATATAATACTTTCAATCCTTCCTGAGCCAGATTATGCATCATTTGCAGCATGAGAGTTGATTTCCCTATGCCCGGTTCTCCGCCGATCAAAATTGCCGAACCGCCTACAATGCCGCCTCCCAGCACTCTGTCAATCTCCGCAATACCTGTAACGACTCGTTTACCTTCTTCCAATGGAATATCTTCTACTGAGAGGGGCTTGCCGTCAAAGTTCATTTCCGCGCGGCTGCCGGAATCATCATTGCTGATCAATTCTTCTGCAAAACAGTTCCAGCCGTTACAGGACGGGCATTTACCCAGCCACTTGGGCGACATATAACCGCAATGCTGACAGAAGAAGCTTGTTTTATTCTTTTTCAAATCTTATTTCTCCTCGGGTGAGTCACGGGTATGAACTCCCAAACAGGCTTTGTGGCATTGTATCTCTGCTTATAAGGGATATTTAGACTAACGCTTCCTGTTATTCCCTGTTTACATTAATCTTCTTATAAGCTCATTTCACTTAGTTCAGACCATATTTCCTGACTTGTCCCTGATATTTTGCAGAAGGTCCCGAATTTTTTCTGATAAAATACATGCAGCTTTGGATCGGGTTTGTATTCCGCTTTGATTTCGGGGGGAATACACGCCTGCTCATGATTTTTATAGATGCCTAGCCCGACAAGAGCATTGAGCGCACCACCACGAGCCGTGATCTCGTTGGTTTTCGGAACTTTAACTTTCAGGCCTGTTATATCGGCAAACATCTGTCCGAAAATTTTACTCTTTGCGCCGCCGCCAATTAACCACATCGATGTGAAGTCGTCCTTACCGGGAATTATCTGTATGTTGGCGTAGTGACCCATTACAATGCCTTCATATACGGCACGCAGCATATCCGCTTTTGTGTTCCCGTTCTTAATTCCATAAAAGCCTGCGCTGGCTAAATTGTTAAAAACATTTCCAAATATAAACGGCATAAACAAAACGCCCGATGGTTTTGTGCTTTCGATCATATGCTCTACATACTCGTATACAGATCCATACTTTTGTTCAACCTGACATTTCTCACTGTCAGAGAACATGTTTAAAATAATATCAAGGCATCCGCCTGAGTTACCATCGCCGACACCTGTAAGAAAATATCCCGGAACTGTATGATAATAAGCGCATGGCGCGCCTTCAAGGCTTTTTGTTGGTATAATGTTGAACCCCCACGTTCCAACAGCAGTGACCAGTTCGTGTGAATCAATCGTGCCTACTCCGAAAGGATATGCAGCTATGTCATGCGCCCCGCAAAACACGACCGTTCCCTCTTTCAACCCTGTTGCAAGTGCAGCTTCATGGGTTACCGCCCCGACGATCTCGTGTGATGGGCGAATAGGAGGAAGCTTCTCCTTTATTGCATCGAGATTGAGAAGTGAAAATACGTCCCATGCATAGTCGTGAGTTGCGAGATTCATCAGCCCCGCGCCACTTGCATCCGTTGGATCTGTGCAAAGGACTCCGCTAAGCTTATAGCGTATCCAGTCCTTTGAAAAAAGAATCTTGTCTATTTTTTTAAATCCTTCCGGCTCATTTTTCGCAAACCATGCCAGTATCGGCAACGGACCGCCCGCAGGAAAAGGCATCCCAACCACCTGAACTGCCTTCATATAACGTCCGTCCAGATTCCATTCGGCGTGAATGCCGGCACCTCTGGAGTCAAGAGAAAGTATGCCCATTCTTGATGGGTTCCCGTCTTTGTTAACAGGCATCAACCCGTTACCTTGACCTGTTACGATTATTCCGAGTATTTCTTCAGGATCGATGCCACTTTCAAATACGCCCTTGATTGCTTTTGCGGTGCTCTCCCACATCAGATCCATATCCTGTTCATACCAATCGGACTTGATTGAAACCGGTTTTTGACATGCATATGAGGAAACGAAAATTTCGGTTCCGGCTGTATCAAACACAACCGCTTTTGTGTTAGTAGTTCCACGGTCAATTGCAATTACATACTTGCTCATAATATCCTCCAATTCATTTATTCAGGCTAAACAGAGTTATGTAATCGCCTGCCATTTTTTCCACTGTCATTTTCGCAATAAGCACCATTTCGGCAAAATGCAGTTTGTTTTCCTTTCTCTGTGCATAACCGACACTTTGCGCAACGGCAGCCATCGATATTTCAGTAAAAAGGTTTATTTTATTAATACCGCTTTCCACGGCTTTCACAAAATCTTCCTCGTTGACTCCTGAGCCGCCATGCATAACAAGCGGAACCTTGACAACCTCTTTGATCTTTTTCACACGATCAAAATCAAGCTTCGGCGTGCCCTTGAAAACTCCGTGTACTGTTCCGAAGGCTACTGCAATCGCATCTACACCTGTAGCATCAACGAACACTTTTGCGTCTTCAGGATTTGTATACTTGCTCATATCGACTTCGCTGCCATCCATATTACCCTCGCCGCCGCCGACATGTCCTATTTCTGCCTCCACGCTGACGCCAGCAGCATGAGCAACCTCAACAACTTTTTTAGTAATCTCAATGTTTTGCTCAAAAGACAGGTCGGAGCCATCAATCATTACACTCGAGAACCCATGGTGAATGGATTGCATAATTACTTCAAAGGTTTTCCCATGGTCAAGCTCCAATGCTATCGGCACCTTTGCCTGTTCGGTACGGTACACCAAAAAGTCGAAAAATGAATCCGAATCAATTAAAAGCAAGCCAGCCTCAGGAACCATTATAATTACCGGACGATTTTTGTTCTCAGCAGCACTGATGATTGCTTCTGCCGATGCGTGATCAAGAGCGTCAAATGCAGGAACGGCATAACCTCCTTCATTTGCTGCATCAAGAATAGTTTTTAAAGTTACCAAGCCCATATCGTTCGCCCTCCTTTGTAACACTACATTCCGGACTAAATTCTGTTCTATAATTTTTTTCCAGCGAAACCTCAACCAGCACCAGTAAATTTTTATCTGTCTTACTCTTTTTCAAGTATTATTCGCCTCTGGATGAGTGGGTGCAGAAAAGCATATTTGTCCTGACCATGTCAATATTAATTAGGACGGCGTCCAAGATTTCCTTGACATACAAATACAGCGTCCTCTATACTATATCGTATAAACAAGGAGGTTTTGATTATTAGCAGTAGTTATCGACAATCAGATTTTGGTGGTGAGCTCAACATGGCAAACGTTAAAGCAACAGACATCGTTATCATCCGCGAAATGTTGAAGGAAAAGGGAGATGAAGACATTAATGCCCTGGCTTCAGCGCTCAAACCTGAAGTATTTAAAACATTGAAATCTGTTCTATCGGTCAATTGGGTTCCGCTCGAGGTTGAAGCAGAAATACTGCAGGAAGCTTCCAAGTTGTTTTTCCCGGAAGATCAGCGGCCTTTATTTCAACTGGGATATAAAGTGGCAGGAAAGCAATTTACCGGCATTTACAAGTTTTTTCTCCGGATTCCCAGCGTTTCCTTTATCATAAAGAACATGTCATCAACATGGAACACCATGAATGACAAAGGCGTTGTCCGGGTCGATGGATTGACTTCTAATGGCGGAACGTTTGTCATCGCCGGTCTGCCTGAATTGACGCCTGTTCAAAGAGAGTACATTTGCGGTGTTATATCGTGCATTCTGGAATTAACCGGGGTTAAAAATGTTAAAGTGGAAAAAATGCAGAACAATCCTTATGAATGGAAATGGAACATAAGCTGGGAATAAATTCTTCCGCACTCCATTATCGATATTTACACGGGATAACTTTCGTGCCCCCGAAAAACAACGTTTCTTTTATCAATGTAAACATTAATTAGGCAACGAGTATACTCCCGCGGTTTAAAAAATCAGTTGGCATTATAAGTTTTTATTTGCCAATGTATAAAAGAAATTCAACTTTCCCCTTGATTATTAGACGATACTAAAATAAACACTTAAATAATTATTTTATTAAAGGTTTTGTGTCCCCATGGAAGAAACTAAAGAAACTGAAGGAAAATCCATTGAACCGGATGATGTTCTGCCGGAAATTTCCATGGAAGAACTTACTGACGAAATGCGCAGTGCCTGTGATCGCGCCGGATGGAAAACTCTTGTACCGGTGCAGGCCAAATCCATCCCTTATTTTTTAGCAGGCAGGGATATGATGGTGCAATCCCGCACCGGCAGCGGTAAAACCGGCGCTTATATCCTGCCTATTATACAAAAAATTAACGCGCAGCAAAATTTTGCTCAGGCTCTCGTCCTTGTTCCCACCCGGGAACTCGCCCTTCAGGTTTCCAGAGAAGCCGAAATGCTGACCGAAGGAACAAATATAAGAATAGCCGTAGTTTATGGAGGAGTGGGATATAACGCGCAACTGGAAGCATTTCGCGGCGGCGCTCAACTTGTTATCGGCACGCCGGGACGCATACTGGATCATCTTTTAAAAAACACCCTTTCGCTGGATCATCTGAAAATTTTGATTTTCGATGAAGCCGACCGCATGTTGTCCATGGGATTTTATCCGGATATGGTAAAAATCCGCAAATATATACCTTCGAACAAAATACTGAGCAGTATGTTTTCCGCGACTTTTCCGCCGCAGGTAATCCGTTTATCCGATCAATTTCTGCATAAGTCAAAATTATTGAGTCTAAGCGGCAATCAGGTGCATATCGCCGAAATCGAACACATTTATTATGTTGTTCCCGGAATGCGAAAAGAGAGATCGCTCGTTCGCATTATCGAAATTGAAAATCCATCATCGGCCATTATTTTCTGCAACACAAAGGATACCGTGCATTATCTTTCGTTCGTGCTCAAGCGTTTCGGTTATGACGCCGATGAGCTGAGTTCTGATCTGGCCCAGAGTATGCGGGAAAAAGTCATGGCCAGAGCAAGGCGCGGCGCCCTTCGTTTCCTCGTGGCAACAGATGTTGCCGCCCGCGGTATTGATATTCCCGATTTATCTCATGTTATTCAGTATGAACCGCCGGAGGATCCGGAAGCTTATATTCATAGAGCGGGGCGAACCGGACGCATGGGATCAAGCGGCGTGGCTATTTCTGTAGTCGCGGAAATGGAAAAATTCAAACTGCAAAGTATTGCCCGTTATTATAACATCAACATGGAGGAACGTCCCCTGCCCAACGACGAGGAGATGGAAAAAATCGTAGCGGAAAGAATAACCGCGCTTCTAGAAGCGCGTCTGCGCGCCCGCGATAATCTTCAAATCGAACGGATGAAGCGTTTTCTGCCACTGGCGCGCAATCTTGCGCAATCGGAAGATGAACTTTCCTTGATTACAATGTTGCTGGATGATTATTATCAACAATCTCTGCATGCGCCGCCTGCCGCGACTGCCGGCATTGACCAGGCAACTGACTTTACACAACCCCAAAAAAACAATAAACCCCGTCCCCAAAATAGAAACAGGAGAAAAAGAGAAGCAAGCCCGTCATAATTGCGAAACACAGGAAATATTTTCCATAAAATGCCTTCAAAAATAAAATTATCTTTTAAACAGCAAAAAAGTTAATTATTTTCAAAATCAGGACTTCCCGCACGTGAATCAATTATTGACTGTTTTTCTTTTTATTTCAAACAATTACATATAATAACAATTTCAGGGGAACACCTTTTGCTTTGGAAACAGCAAACTAAAATTTCTTGAGTAAAGATTTTAATGCTGATATGAAGACTTAGGTTTTTAAAAATTTATTTTAAGGATGTTTATTATGCAAAACCCTAATTTCAGTTCCGGTCCCTGCAGCAAGAGGCCAGCGTGGAGTATCGACGCGCTGAAGAGCGCGCCGGTCGGCCGCTCACACCGTTCCGCGTTGGGAAAAGAAAGAATTATCAAAGCCATTAACGATACAAGAAAAGTATTAGATATTCCGGCAGATTACCTTGTGGGCATTCTCCCGGCTTCAGATACCGGCGCATTTGAATGCGCCATGTGGTCACTTCTGGGTCCCAAACCTGTCACTGTATTAGTGTGGGAAAGTTTTTCCAACGGATGGGCTACAGATGTCGCCAAACAACTCAAGCTCAATCCGACTATTATCAAAGCTGATTACGGCAAAATTCCCGATTTGAGCAAGGTAGATTGGTCAAACGATGTCGTATTTGTCGCCAACGGAACAACCAGCGGTGTTAAGATCCCCGACTACAATTGGATTCCCGCCAACCGCGAAGGCTTATCTCTTTGCGACGCCACCAGCGCCGCCTTTGCGATGGAAATAGACTGGAGCAAGATCGACGTCCTGACCTTCTCCTGGCAAAAATGTCTGGGCGGTGAAGCCGCACACGGCATGATGATTTTAAGTCCCAAAGCGGTCGCCCGTCTGGAATCTTATAATCCTACATGGCCGATGCCCAAAATCTTCCGCCTTAAAAAAGGCGATAAAATCAGCAAAGCTATTTTTGACGGCGACGTCATCAACACGCCTTCAATGATCTGCGTGGAAGACTATCTTGACGCGCTGGACTGGGCGGGGGAAATAGGCCTTGCCGGTCTAATCAAAAAAAGTCAGGGCAATCTGAAAGTGGTAGCCGATTGGGTTGCTAAAACCGACTGGATCGAATTTCTGGCCGATGACCCCAAAGTCCGCTCCAACACTTCTGTTTGTCTGAGCGTGACTCATCCCAAAGTAAAAGCAATGGGCGACGATGAAAAGAGTAAGTTCCTTAAAAGCATAGCTTCCGATCTGAGCAAAAAAAATATCGCTCACGATATCAACTCCTATAAAGAAGCACCTGCCGGTTACCGTTTCTGGTGCGGCCCGACAATTGAGGAGTCTGATATCAAATTGGCTCTTGCCGAACTGGAGAAGGTTTTTAACGAAAAAGTTAAAAGCCTCTAATTATTATTGAAGAGAAGTAAACTAAACAAGTATTAGTCAGCGATTCCATGGTTCAGGATGTTGCCGAAATATCGGCAGCGAGTTGGACATTAAAGTTAACGGCAAATCAGGGCGGTCATTAATAATTATGACGCCCTGATTGTCCGCCTGGCGGTCGGCACTACTGGAATAATTGAAGCGGCGACGAATCTTGCCGCCGCAGGAAGCGCTGTACTGGAGAAACTGCGAAAGCTACCGCATGTTATTAACATTAAACCTGTCGAAATATAGGAAATAAATCATGGCCAATGTTGCAGTCGTAGGCACTCAGTGGGGCGATGAGGGCAAAGGAAAAATTGTTGACCTTTATACCGAAAAAGCCGATATCATCGCCCGTTTTCAGGGCGGAAATAATGCCGGCCATACATTAGTTGTAAAAGGCAAAAAAACTATTCTACATCTGATTCCTTCTGGAATTCTGCATGACAATAAAATTTGTATTATCGGTAACGGCGTCGTATTCGATCCTGCTGTTTTTCTGCAGGAGATAGAAGAATTACTTCAGGGCAATCTTTTGCCGTCCAACACAAAACTTTTTATCAGCGAAAAAGCTCATTTAATAATGCCTTATCACCGCAGCATTGATCAGGCCCGCGAGGCCAAATCTTCCGGCAAAAAAATCGGCACAACGGGCAGAGGCATTGGTCCGGCATATGAAGACAAGATCACCCGCACGGGAATCCGTGTGGGCGATCTTTTTGAAGAAGATTTGTTCCGGGAGAAGCTGCGGCTGAATCTGGAAGAAAAGAATTTCCTTTTGAAGAATTATTATAATGATAAGACCCTCCATGAAGAAGAAATTTTCGAAAAATACATTGATTATGCGCAAAAGATAAAACCTTACGTGGCAGACACATCTCTGATTCTTGACCGCGAAATAAAACAGGGGAAGAAAGTTCTTTTTGAAGGAGCGCAGGGTTCTCACCTGGATATTGATCACGGAACATATCCTTACGTGACTTCTTCCAATACGGTCTCCGCCAATGCTTCCTGCGGAAGCGGAATCGGGCCAAATGTAATCAACAAGGTGGTCGGAATATGTAAAGCTTATACGACCCGCGTCGGCGAAGGTCCATTCCCAACAGAGTTAACAGATGAAATCGGAAATCACTTGCAGCAGGTTGGGCAGGAATTCGGAGCGACAACCGGCAGAAAACGGCGTTGCGGCTGGTTGGATATGGTATTGGTGCGGCAGGCTGTCAGGGTCTCCGGTATCGGAGCTCTTGCCATTACAAAACTGGACGTTTTAACCGGTCTGGAGAAACTCAAAATCTGCGTCGGTTACGAATCGGCTAATGGTGATTTTACTCATTCTGCTCCTGCCAGCATAAAAACACTTTCAGAATGTCAACCGGTTTATGAAGAATTTGACGGATGGAAAGAGGACATTCTTTATGCCAGAGAAATGAACGAATTGCCCGCAAACGCCCGAAAGTATCTTAAGAGACTGGAAGAATTAGCGGAAGCTAAAATTGTTCTTGTATCCGTGGGACCAGGCAGAGAAGAAACAATGGTTTTGGAAGATCCTTTCCTTAACAAATTATAATTTTATTTTTTTGTAAAATTATATGCGATAAGAATACATGGAAGGTTTGATAAAAAAGCTCCGCATACAGAGCGTATAAATCATGAGAAATGAGGCATATTTTTTCATATGCCGCAATAACGAATGATGGAGCGCAATGCAGTAGATGGACTTTTTAATAATACGGCAGCAGTTTCTGCTTGACACATTCAGAACTTGTTGTTAAGAGGTCACGCTTTTAAAAAATCAATAAAGTGGGCTGTTAGCTCAGCGGTAGAGCAGTGGACTTTTAATCCATTGGCCGGGGGTTCAAATCCCCCACGGCCCACCAGAATCAAAGGTCCCCATAAGGGGACCTTTTTCTATATTAATGAAAATCCACGTAAAATCATAGCACCCGCATTTTGAGGTCAAGATTTCCTTGACACACAAGTAAGCCCATTCTATATTTCACCCCGCAAAACGGAAGTTCTTATAAAAATACCATAAGGACAATTTGTTTTGGACAATAGCGGCACAAAAAGGTATTCTATGTCATTAGAGTACTCTCTAATAAAAAAGTATGGAAAGGAATAGGAGGTTTTTTTATGTATCGCATTGATCTGTTAAATAAAATTTCGGAAAAAGGGCTCAGCCTTTTTACTGAGAAGTATGAGTATCGTGCTGATATTCCCGATCCTGACGGAATCTTGGTAAGAAGCAAGGAAATGAAAGAAATGAGCCTGCCGTCGAATCTGAAAGCAATTGCTCGCGCCGGCGCCGGAGTCAACAATATTCCCATCGACAAGTGTTCGGAAAAAGGCATTGTCGTATTTAATACACCGGGAGCCAACGCCAATGGCGTAAAGGAGCTGGTAATCCTGGGCATGCTGCTCGCTTCAAGAAAGGTGACAGAAGGCATTGTCTGGGCCAAAGGCCTGGTTGGCGAAGGCGACAAGGTGCCCGATCTGATTGAAAAGGGAAAATCAAAATTCGGCGGCACCGAGATTCTGGGCAAGAAGCTCGGAGTGGTGGGTCTGGGCGCAATAGGCACTATGGTGGCTAATACAGCCGAGGGCATGGGCATGGAAGTTATGGGGTACGATCCGTTTCTGTCCATCGAGGCAGCCTGGAGACTGTCCCGCAATACCAAGAAGGCCCCCAGTCTGGATCGGCTCCTGGCAGAATCAGACTTCATCTCTCTGCATGTCCCCCAGAACAAGGATACCAAGGGCTTCATTAATGACGATAAATTCGCGGTCATGAAGAAAGGCGTGGTAATCCTGAATTTCGCCAGGGGAGGACTCGTGGATACCCCATCCCTGAAGAAGGCCATCGCCGACGGAATCGTCAGCTGCTACGTAACTGACTTCCCGGACGAAGAAGTCATCAAGACGGACAAAGTCATCGCCATCCCGCATCTGGGCGCATCCACCGAGGAGTCTGAAGAAAACTGCGCCATCATGGCCGCCATGCAGCTGATGGACTTCCTGGAGAATGGGAACATCAAGAACTCAGTCAATTTCCCGGAATGCGCTCTGGACAGGTCTGGCAAAGCCAGACTAACCATCTCGAACAAGAACGAGCCGGGCATGATCGAAAAGATCACGCATCTCCTTGCCGACAACAAGATCAACATAGCGGACATGATCAACAAGAGCAAAGGAAACCTGGCATACAACATCATCGAAGTTGATGGCGACATCAATACAGATGACCTGGTAAAGAAAATCAACTCTATCGATGGTATTGTATCGGTCAGAGTGCTGTAAAAAAATATTTAGATTATTCTCAGTTTATAAAGAAAGTGTCCGGCTTACCTCCGCCGGACACTTTCTTATTTATGCACATACATCCTGAATATAAAGTTTTAACTCTGTCACCAGATGAAATATATTCTGACAGGGCTGCAACTGATTTTTAATCTATCGGCCGTGAGTTAAAATCAAATATGGTCAACCGGAAAATAAAAAAGGCGGGTCATTGATGACCCGCCTTTTCGCTAATGGTTCAAACTTTAGTTAACCAATTTAACCGCTTCGTCTGGCGTTTGCGATGTATTTTCTTTGTTCTTATCCCCTGGGTGACGCATCAACTACTTTTCCATTAGAAACGGCTCTTCAGTTCCGACAAAAATCAGCTTTGGCTTTTTAATAAAAACTTTTTCCCACTGTCTAAAACTTTTTTAAGCAACCACACCCTATAAGGGCTAATCTAACTGAAACCTTGATCTTTCAACCAAAAGATTACTAATCCTATAATTGGGAAGTATTTTATAACATAATTATAAAAAAATCAAGAAAAAAATCTATATATAGTGGTTTATTAAAATATAACCACTACAAGTGGTATACGTTTATTTTTATTGAACTTCTTCTTATATCGATTGTTTTTTTCATCTGAACATTTCCGGAAGCTGAAAAAAAGTGTGTATTTTGCGTAAAAAAAGTCCGGCAGGATTATTGAAGCAGAATATAAAAAAAGTAATTCATTCCATGAATAATATGCTTTCGTTCTTTTATACCACCAATAATAATATATAAGACATTAGTTTTTTATTACAATAATATTTCCTGTTAAAGTGTATTGTTAAAACCTTGTTAAAGTCTGGACAAGTATAGTCAGTTGTGTGATATATATACTTCATATTAGAATCATTTTTAAATTAGGTAAAAAAATTTATTGATTTATTAATTTAACAGTATTAAATTAATAGCGTTAAATTAATGTTTTGTTTTACGTAAAAGCAAATCTCTTTTATAAGGAGTATGAAATGAGTGAAAATTTAATACGTCGGAGGGACGCCTTAATCAAAAAAACTATGGCTGAGGTGGGTAGAATTCTTGAAAATGATTTTCACATTGAACTCAATAAAAAGGAAAAAATACTGGAAGGATACTTTTCTGAGGGATTTTTACCCGAATGGTATTATTACAGCAATACACCTGATACCATGGCACACCATATATACATGCTCACACAATTTCTTAATGCAAACAGCGAAATGATAAGCCAGGTAAGTCCTGACGGCAGCACCATTACCTATTTTGTAAATGTAGGCAGAGATTTCCCTGGACGTCTTGCCCGGGTAATCGAGCAAAACATCTCCATGGACATTGTGTCGTATAATTCCGAAACAGCACGGGCGGGCATGCGCATTGTGACAATAGAAAGAAGAGGAGCGAACCCCATTCAACTTTCGTCTGAAGAGGATACCGAAATAAAAAAACTTATTGATGATATCAGATCTCATTCAAAAGAAAATAATTTAAAAAACGGACAGCATTTTTTATCTTCTCTTCAGCCCAAATATTTGCGGGAAGAGTTGTCTGATGCAGGAAAACCGAGAAGAGCGTTTCGCCATCTCAACCTTTATGAAAAAGCTGCCGTTACCAAAAAACCGGTTATTGCATTGTCAGAGACTGAAAATGAAAGAAGAATTTCTGTCGCCTTGAACTCACCATACAACCGCCTGATTACCGATATACTCGGATATTTTAAAAATAAAAATATCAACATTAATCGTTCGTATTACGACCTTTTCGAAAACGGTTCTATTTCTACAGGTATCATGTCTGTGTATATTTCCAAAACTGTCGATATTACGGGCATTGAGTCTCAATTAGCAGAAATACTTGGTGCGAACCACCACTCGTCTACTCTCCCTGATGAGAATGAAAAGCGCATTGAGAAACAGATGCGCAAGCTTGCCGGAGGTTCATCGCTTGACGATATTTCTGCTGCCATCGGGGAACTCAAATCACTGGCAAATAAAAATCTTGAAGCGGGAAAAGAATTCAGTAATTTGTATTTAAACAGCATGACTGACTTTCTGGAAGCAGCAAAAATATCGGGACTATATGACAGTCCTCAAGCGCTTGCGATTCTTCTTGGATTCAAGTCTTTTGAAGAGTTTTTTGTTCTTTGCAAAAAGGACAATGAACAGGTCAACGTTCCAGGCTATCGCATAAGGCATTCTGATTATCGCGGACCGGCGAAGGGAGGATTGAGGATAGATCCTATTGTCAATTTCACTGAGGTTGGGGCGCTGGCGTTTATGATGACATGGAAATGCGCGCGAAGCCGTATTTTGTTCGGCGGAGCAAAGGGAGGGATGATCATAAACCCCAGAGAGTTTGATTCAAAAAGCATAGATTATTTTGATACACTTTCAAACTTCGGACGTTCGCTGTTTCTTGTAACAGGACCAATGAAGGATGTGCCCGCAGGCGATGTAGGGTGCGGCGCCACAGAGATAGGACATATGTTTGAAGGTTTCAAATCCGTACTCAGGGATCTTGCGTTGATGGTATACGGAGTAAAAAATAATGTATCGATGATAGGTGACAAAATCGTTTCGCTGGAAGCGGCCAGAAGGCTTTTGAAAGAAGCTTTTGACATTGATTATTATAACAAAAAAATTCTCGAACAACTGGGTATGGATCAAGAATATTTAGAACGGGTAGTTGCTGCACAAATCACAGGGAAACCCCGAATGGGTATCAATGCACGAAACGGTGCAACCGGACGAGGGTTATGTTATGCGACACTGTGTGCAGTCACAAACATGTATTTTGATGGCACATGGGAAACAACTGCACCATTGACTCAGGAAGAACAGAATGTCCTGAAAAAAATCAGACTCCTGACTGAAGATTTTATCCTTGAAAAGAAAGGGGCAGATATAATCAGGGACAACGACTGGAATTTGCTGTACGAAACAATTTATCCGAAAATGCTTCGAGATAAAAAGATAGTGGTTCAGGGATCGGGGAAAGTTGGCGGGTCAGTATTGCAGGAACTTAAACATTTTGGCGTTAATATTATTGCCGTCTCCGATGCCGGAGGTGCGGTAATTGGAGACCATCTTGATGTTGATGATTTACTTCAAGCGGTTGAGCACTCACGAAATGATCCTGATATTACAAAGCGCGGCAGTGTGATCAATGCCCAAAAGAATATCGAGCGGCGCATATATGGCGCAAAAGACGGTTCTGCCGTACTTGAGCTTGAGTGTGACATTATATACCCAGCAGCACTTGAAAATTCAGTGACTGAAGGAAATGCTCACAACATCAAAGCAAAGATCGAAGTGTGCGGATCGAACGGAAGCAACAGCCCGAAAGCAGAAAAAATTCTTAATTCGCGAGGCATTCTTGTTGTGTACGACTTTTTAGCAAACGGCGGCGGCGTTGCCGCTTCATACTTTGAATGGTTACGTAATTTGTACCAGAGGTATAAATACGAAGATGAGATAGTTTATAAAAGAAAATTTGACACGTCTGTCATGGATCAGTTCATTATGCCGGAATTCAAAGAAAGGATTCATGGCATTCTTAAAAATGAGGAATCATCTGCCGTTACTATTGAATGGAATAAATTGTTGCGGGATATTATTTTTACGGCGGTTAATGAAGATTATCAATTCGCGAAAGCGAATAAGGTATCAATGAAAGATGCCGGCTTTATAAATTCACAATTCAGGGTTCTTTCTGCCGCTCTTGGAAAACTCCCTGAAGAGACGAGAAGAACTTTGATAAAAGAATTGCCTCAAAAAGCAAAACACACATTAAAAAAGTTTATGAAACACCCGGAGGCAGCACTTTATATACAGTAAATTATTCTTGATATTACGGAAGGGAAATATTTGTTAAGAATCCCTGCCGCAGCATTGCATGCGGCAGGGATTCTTAATGAAAATTATTTTTTAAGTCTAATCCATTCAACCGATCTTCCCAAAAGACTGATACCGATGAATCCCCGTGCGGTTAATACATCGCCCTTTACCCACATAGTGCATTTATATGTGTCACCACTGTCAGGATCCAGAATCGTTCCACCGGTGTATTCCAAACCTTTCCTGGCATCTACCTTTTCCGTTTTTTTCATGTTTTTCACATTGACCATGCCAAGTATCGGTTTATTTTTTAAATCTCCTTTGCATTTAATACAGAGGCTATTAGGGTTATTCGGTTCAGGGGCAGTCAAAAGTTTTGTAATTTTGCCGAAATAAAGACCATCCTTCTCGAATATTTCAATATAGGATGTCTGCTTACCCTTGTCTGCGCCCTGATCACCGATCGTTATCCAGGTTCCGACAATGGGTTCTTCTGCTTTCACGGCAACACTGAAAAACACAACAATAAACATACAAATAATAACACCCGATATAATTTTCTTCATAAATGTTTTCCCTCCTCTTGTAAAAATGCGTTGTTAAAAAAGTAACGTCTGAATAAGCACAGCGTGAGTCGTGTAACCTCTCCTGCCCCGTGTTAAAATCATGATATCATTAATTTATAAAATATATCTGTTGACTTTATAATTTAACTGTAATAATTTAATATCATTAAGTTAATATCTACATCAGCTTTTCTCAAAAAGCAAGTTTTTTCAAAAGAACAAATAAATTTGGGGGTTGGGCGAATGGAACAGGATATAAAGGTTTACAGTTACAGATGGGTAATTCTTTTTGTATACTTTCTCATCAACGCATTGATGCAGATACAGTGGATCGCCTTTGCACCTATCGCCAGCGAAGCGGTCGCCTTCTACAAAGTACCCGCTGTTCAAATTGACCTCCTTTCACTAATTTTTATGATTGTCTACCTTTTCGTGTCTCTTCCGGCATCATACATAATCGACACATGGGGAATACGGGTCGGCATCGGAATCGGCGCCTTATTGATGGGTGTTTTCGGATTTATGAAAGGAATCTATGGGGCAAACTACAACATGATTATCCTTGCTCAAATCGGAGTAGCCGCAGGACAACCCTTCGTGTTGAATTCCGTCACCAAGGTTGGAGCCCGGTGGTTTCCCCTGCATGAACGGGCCACCCAGGCAGGCATAAGCGTTTTAGCTCAATTCGTCGGAATTATCATCGCGATGGCAGCCACACCTATCCTATTAAAAACTTACGGCATGGAAAAGATGCTGATGATCTACGGCGTTGCCACACTGGCCGGCGCAATTATATTTTTAATATTAAACAAAGAGCATCCGCCTACACCACCCTGCCCTCCAGGCCATGATGAACGTATCGCCGTCTTCGCCGGCTTAAAACACATCTTCAAGCAAAAGGATATGATCTATCTCATTATCTTCTTCTTTGCGGCATTGGGAATTTTTAACGCGGTAATCACCTGGATTGAGCAGATCATACGTCCGCGAGGCTTTACCATAACGGAAGCCGGAATCGCCGGGACAGTAATGATGATCGGCGGTATTGTCGGCGCATCCACTCTGCCGATCCTTTCTGACAAAATGCGTAAAAGAAAGATGTTTATAGTTATTGCCTGCATCGGCTCTATTCCGGGACTTGCCGGAATGACTTATGCGTCTAATTACTGGCTGCTCATTGCTTCATGCGCCGCATTCGGTTTCTTTCTTATGGCAGGCGGACCCATATGCTATCAGTACTGTGCCGAGATAACATATCCGGCGCCGGAAGCAACCTCGCAGGGATTACTTGTGCTTGCGGGACAGATTTCAGGGATCATTTTCATCTTCGGTATGGACATCCTGACACCTTCCGGCGCCCCCAAAACGCCGGCAATGCTCATTTTCCTCGCACTCATGATAATAAATGTATTTATCATCACGAGAACCACGGAATCAAAACTGGTTAAAACCGATGATATTTAAGATCGGGTTTATTTTCCAAATATTCAACGAGTTCAACAACTATCTATTCACAACTCGTTCCGGTCGATAAACCGGAACGAGTTGTGACCCATAAAATCATGGTACCTATGTAACTCTATGCTCCGATATATAAAAACAAGCAATTCAATCCGGATATTGTTATTTGCGTTTAAATGAGCAAGCATTGCAAGTAACTAATATTATTTAATATAAATACTTTATTTAAAATATGCTTAAAGACAAAAATAATTATTGACTTTATAGATTAACCATATTAAATTAACGTCATTAAATTAACCTAAAAAGGTTTTAATCATGCCTAAAGTTACCAGAAGTTCTGACGAAGTTGATGCGGTTCGTGAAAGAATACTCAACTGCGCCCTGAAAATTCTCGTAAAAAACGGATACGAAAGTTTATCCATGGCCAAGCTTGGTTCAAAAATGAATATGACCGCGGCAAACATCTACAACTACTACACCAATAAAGACGAGCTTCTTATTGCCATACACAAAAAAACATACTCAATGCTGTATGATAAAATTCGTAGTTCCGTAAAAAAGACGGATACGCCGCTCCAGAGGCTTCAGAATATAGTTTATGCTTTCGTGGAATTCGGCACCAGTAACATAAATATCTACGATGTTATGTTTAACAGACCGATTAAACAACACAGTGATTATATCGGCACTCCTCTGGAAAGGATATCCAGCGATGAATTTCAAAATTCACTTAAATTGCTGACTTTTGTCGTCGAGGCAATTCAGGATTACAGAGATACAAGGACGGATTTAAAGCATGTAGATCCGGAATTTTTGGCAATTCAAAGCATCAGCGCATTGCATGGTGTAATTTCGCTGCACAACAGCGGTCTCTTGTATCAAGTTGTTGACGATCCGGAAATTGTGCTGAATAGCATTGTAAATAATATAATCAGCATGGACATCAGATGATTTTCATATTGATTAGATAAATAATAAAACAGTGTATGATATTAAAAATAAGGATCTTCATCACACATTGTATAATCAGGAGGTTAGTTTATGGCAGACAAAAGCAAATATATTCTGGCAGTTGACTTGGGCACATCCGGACCGAAAACTGCTTTAATCTCTGTTTACGGAGAAGTTCTGGACAGCGAATTTCAAGGCACTCCCATTATTTTACATCCTGACGGAGGGGCTGAACAGGATCCTGACGGATGGTGGGATGCTATTATGTCCACTTCGAAAAAAGTGCTGGGCAGAAACCATATTCCGCCCGAAGACATTGTTGCCGTGAGTGTAACCACCCAGTGGTCAGGTACCGTTGCCGTAAATCAGGAAGGCAAACATTTGATGAATGCAATCATCTGGATGGACAGCAGGGGAGCTGAATCAATAAAAGATATACTGCAGGGTCCCATAAAAATACAAGGTTACCCTCCATTAAAAATGTTGACATGGCTGAAACTTACCGGAGGCGCCCCTTCGCTGTCCGGCAAAGACCCTCTCTGCCATATTCTTTGGATAAAAAAGAACAAGCCGGACTTATATCGCAATACATATAAATTTCTCGATCCCAAGGATTATATCAACCTGCGCTTCACAGGAAAGTATGCAGCCACTTATGATTCGATACTTCTCCACTGGGTTACCGATAATCGTGATCTGTCAAATGTAGTTTATTCAGACAAGCTGCTCAAGATGGCCGGGATTGAGCGTTCAAAACTGCCCGATCTGATCCAGGCAACTGACATACTTGGTTCGGTAAAGAAAGAAATAGCCGCCGAACTTGGTTTAAAAGAAGGCACTCCCGTTATCGGAGGAACTCCGGATGTACCTTCAGCGGGCGTGGGTTAGGGAGCTGTTCGAGACTTTGAGGGTCATTTTTATATCGGCACATCATCCTGGATATCAGCCCATGTCCCTTTTAAAAAGACGGATATCGGCCATAATTTCGGTTCTTTCCCCAGTCCCATCCCCGGTCGTTATCTGATTCTCACAGAACAGGAATGCGCCGGTAAATGCCTGACATGGATCAGAGATAATGTTCTTTATCATCAGGATGAACTTATGCAGGAAGAGAACGCCCCTGATATATTCAAGGTTCTGGACAAAATAGTATCAAGCGTTCCGGCTGGCGCCAATAACATCATCTTCACACCATGGCTTTACGGAGAACGCTCACCTGTAGATGACTGCCATATAAGGGCGTCTCTCTTCAACGTTTCCCTGGAAAACACCAGAGCGGACATTCTCCGTGCTATTTTTGAAGGAGTGGCTTATAACGCAAAATGGCTGATTGCCCCTGTAGAAAAGTTCATGGGAAGACCATTTGAATATCTAAATTTCATTGGCGGCGGCGCCAATTCGGATGTCTGGTCGCAGATTATTGCAGATATTTTCGACAGAAAAATCCGTCAAGTCAAAGATCCTATTTACTCCAATGCCCGGGGTGCGGCTTTTCTGGCTTCGATCGCCCTGAAATACATAACAGTGGAAGACATTCCTAAATATATACAAATAAAGGCGGAGTATAAGCCCAATCCGGAAAACCGTAAAATATACGATGAAATGTTTAAGGAATTTGTAAATTATTACAATTCTCAGAAGAAAGCATGCGCACGCATGAACAGGAACAAAGAAGGCGTGTGCTCAATATAAATATTGTGAACTAATAAATCAGGAGGATTTTAATCTATGGAATATTCAGAAATAATGAAAAGAAAAGATGAGATTTTGTCCAGGCCGGTGCGGCCGATCCCGAAGGACAAACTGGATGCCGAGCATAAGCTCTACGCGGAACGCTGCAAACGCTCGATAGATATTTTCGAGAAGGCCAAGGCAATGATTCCCGGCGGCGTCGAACACAACTTAAGCCAGAATAAACCTTTCCCCCTGGCAATGGACCGGGCTAAAGGCTATAAGATATGGGATGTGGACGGCAATGAGTATATAGATTATCTCATGTGCGGCGCGCCTATTATGCTTGGCCACAGTTACGAGCCGCTTGATGAAAAGATAATTGAACTCATCCGGGCAAAAGGACCGGCAACCGGTTTAACCTCGGAATATGAACTTCTGGCAGCCGCGGAAATCATCAAACACATGCCCAGTGTGGAGATGGTCCGTTTTCTCCAGTCCGGCACCGAAGCAGACATGGCCGCATTGCGCATTGCGCGGGCATATACCGGCAAACTGAAGATCATCAAGATCGGCGGCAGTTATCATGGCTGGTCTGATCAGATGATATATTCCGTTCATATTCCCCGGACCGCCAATTTCGAGTCCAAAGGAATTCCTGCGGAGTGCTTCGCCCACATAGTTGATGTACCGCCAAACGATTTCGAAGCACTGGAAAAGGCCTTTAAGGATAATAACGATAAGGGCGGCGTTGCAGCTGTTATCGTGGAACCTATCGGTGGAGAATCAGGCGCGCATCCGGTTCATCCTGATTGGAATAAAACCATCCGCAAACTTTGCGATCAGTATGGTTCGCTGATGATTTTCGACGAAGTGGTTACCGGTTTCAGACTGGATATGGGCGGCGCTCAAAAACTGTATGACATTAAACCGGACATAACGGTACTTGGCAAGATCATCACGCACGGTTATCCGTCATCGGGAGCTGTAGCCGGTAGAAAAGATGTCATGAAAGTTTGTTCGGGCAGCATGGGTGATAAGATTTTTGTCGGCGGCACACTGGCGGCCAATCCCATTTCCATGGCGGCCTGCTATTATGCATTGAAATACATGGAAGAAAACGATGCGGTAGCAAAGGCAACTGCTTACGCCAATAAACTAACCAAGGCTCTCAATGATCTTTATGCGACGCGTCCGGATCTGGGATTCTTTGTTTATAATTTCGGCGCCATTATGCATTACATGACAACCGCATTCTTTTCAATAGACCTGAACGCACCGAATGCACTCACCGAGATTTTTACCAGAAAACAGGTCGCGGATGACTATCAGGTAGTTACAATGGCTCATGGTCTGTGCACCCTGGCAGGAACCCGCATGTACACATGCATGCAGCACGATGATGAATCATTGAATAAGACATTGAAGATATGGGAATATGTGCTTTCGCTGATTCCGAAAAATTAACATTACAAACAACTTATTTTATTAAGGAGTGTAAATTATGGCTGAAAAGAAAAATGTAAAAAATTTAAAAAAACAGATGGATGCTTTTGCGGATAAACCCGTAGCTATACCTGAAAGTATCGATATGGAAAACAATTTAATCGCCACTTACTGGCTTAAGGGTGATAAATCCTATGATGCTTCTTTAGTAGGTCAGTTTCTGGCCATCGAACAGACCACCGGCACATGGGTGCCTGTTCCCGGCGAAACACCTGAAATACGTGCCGGTCATGTCGCAAAAGTAATCGGCGTCTACGAGGCCCCGTTTTATGAATACGGTGTGCCGCCTGAAGTTACAGAGAGGCAGTGCATTATGCAACTAGCCTTTCCCGCGGCAAACATCGAAGATCAGCTCCCTATGATGCTGACCGCGATAATCGGCAATATTTCCATGGTACCAAATTTCAAACTACTGGACATCAGATTTCCTAAAACCACACTCGACCAGTTCAACGGTCCTAAATTCGGACCCGACGGCTGGTGGAAAATACTCGGCATCAAAAAAGACCGTCCTCTGCTCAACAACATGATTAAGCCCTGCAGCGGCTATCCGCTGGAAGTCGGCGCCCGTCTCTTCAGAGAAGCGGCGTTGGGCGGCTGCGACGTGATCAAGGACGACGAACTGATCGCCAACATGCGTTACAACGACGCGGTGAAAAGAGTAAAAACCTACATGAAGATAGAAAAAGAAGTGTATGAGGAAACCGGAGAGCATACAATCTATACCGTCAATGTCACCGACCGCCTGCCGCGGATGTTCGATCTGGCCAAACGTTGCGTGGATGCCGGAGTAAATGGCATGATGGTCAACTATCTGGCTGTCGGTCCGGAAGCAATGCGTGCGCTGGCTGACGATCCGGCAATCAATGTGCCCATCCTGGCTCACATGGATGTGGCGGGAGCTTACTACATGGCGCCCAATCAGGGTATTTCTTCGCCGCTTATCCTCGGCAAGTTCCCCCGCTTATGCGGCGCGGATTCAATCGTTCTGCCCTTCTCCCTGGGCGGCAAGGGCATATACATGCATGAACGTTTCATGACCACAGTCCGTAACCTGATTTATCCCATGGGCAATCTGAAAGCCACTATGCCCATGCCGTCAGGCGGTATCACACCGGCCAATGTTTCTGACATAGTCAACGCCCTTGGCCGCGACATCATGATCGGTTCCGGCGGAGGCATCCATGCCCATCCCCAGGGACCGAAAGCGGGTGCCCGCGCATTGAGACAGGCGATCGATGCAGCAGTTAAAGGAATTAAACTGGAAGAATATGCCAAGGAGCATGAAGAACTCGGTGTAGCGCTTGGCGTTTGGGGCAAGCATACCGATTTCAAGGTAAGCTAACACATTGTTGTTTTCAGGCCGGTGCGGGTTAGATACATCTGCCCGCCCGGCTTTTTTAATAAACTGCTGAAAACAATTATCAGCAGAAGGATTTTAAGAAATTGGATTATTATCTGCACAACGATCCGCGCCTGCCTTTTGCCTGGGCTCCCTGGTTCTCTCACGAATACATTACTTATTTTCCCGTACAGGCTATAGACACGCTCATGGCGCTGCCGCAGGTTTCGGTAAAACCAAATCCCGATATCAGTTCGGAGCGCTGGCCAATCGGTCCCAAACATGTCGATTTATACAAGGAAAATTACAGGGAAGTACGTAAGCTTGATCCTCTGTGGTCTTTCAGTTATTCGCTGCGAAACGGAGAGTTCAATACTGAACCTCCCTTAGATCAAACCATTGAACCATGGAAGGTGCTTGTACTCTATAGTACAGAACCTGATTTAAATCCGGACTGCGATCTGGATCTCAATAAAAATCAAAAAATCACCGGCGGCTCTCACGGATGGCGTCATATGCAATTCCGTTTACTGGGCAGGACATTCGGAATAGCTCCTGAATCGTTCCGTATAAATATGAATTTTGCCCAAACGGCATTTGATCGCGGTAACGATTACTGGGGCTGGAGATATTTATCCCGTTCGGCCCACTATCTGGCGGATTTGGGCAATCCATTTCATGTAAAAGTATTGCCCGGCAGGATGTTGCTCAAGAACCTTTTTTCATCACAGAAGCTGTATAAAATTGTTTCTTCAGTTCATCAAAGTTACGAGGTATATGCCCAATGGCGTTTCCGTGAAGGGTTCTCCCCATTCCAGGATGCATTATTGCGCGGCGCCCGTGAAGGACAGGCCATGAAAAGCTCCATAAGCTCGATAGATGAATTACTTGGCGGCTATATGCGTCTGGCTGAAAAAAAACATAATGAAATTTTCTATTTTTTTCTCGACCAGTTCGGCTCCGAGTTAATTGATGTTTTCAGGGAAATGAATCCGGACAGCCACGTTGATGCCGCCGCACAGACCAATATGTGCGCCGCTGACGCGGCAAGAGTTATATTTCAGTCTCACAATATTTCCTCCTTGAGTTTTCTGGATAAAATCACGACAGATATTCTTTTTGATGTCGGCAAAATGCTGGGGATGTTATTTGACCGGTTCTCCACAAAAAAGATACGGGGAACAGACACGGCCATTCCCCGTAATTGAAATTAGCTTTATAATCTTTCTTACTTATTCTTCTGTGCTCCTTTAACCTCAGAATCTCTTATTGTTCTGGCCAGATCAACGATATCCCTGGGCAGCGCATTCACAGGCCTGCCTGTAGATAATGCAAGACAATAAATGCTGGCGACTTTTTCCAGAAGTTCCGCATGCAGAATCGCTTTGTCCAGCGTTTTACCCAGAGCCAGTATTCCGTGATTCTGGATAATGTAGGCATTGGCATTATTGGACAATTTTCCGGCCACATTTTTGGCAAGTTCCGGGCTTCCGGAAAGGGCGTAGGGGATGACCTCTATCTCTGCGCCCAGTGAAAAACAAACCTCATCAAAAAGAGCGGGGATGGGTGTGTTAAGCACGGCAAAGATGCTGCCGTAAATCTGATGAGTATGGACAATGGCATTTACATCGGGTCTGTTCTGGTAAATGATGCTGTGCATGGCCGTTTCGACTGATGGTTTGAGCTGATCATTTCCCTCAATTACGGAAAGATCAAATCCGACAATGCATATATCGGAAGTTTTAATCTCGCTATACTTCACTGATGAAGGAGTTATGGCCAGCGCCGTTTCATCAGCCCGCACGGAAACATTGCCTCCGGTACCCCTGTGCGATCCGAAAAAACCTTCTTCTGAAAGCCAGACACTGGCTTCCAACACACTTTTTTGATAGCTTTCATACTTGGACATGAGTAACAGTTGCTCTCCTTTCTTTTTTCGTACAGTATCCTTAACCAGGCCGCCGTACAAATTTTATTTATTTTTATTTATTAACAACTTAAAAAATCATGAAAATTTTTACAGCCGATATCACCTTTTAGATATCATCATTTTGAATTCAATTATTTAAATTGATTATAAAAAACATATATATTTTATATTAATATCTGCAAAAAAGCTGAAAATATTTATTGACTTCATAAATTATATGTATAAACTTAATATAATTAAAACAATGCTTATGCAAGGTTTTTCATCATACCCGATACCCGAAAAACCTTTCAGGCATAAAGGGGATTTTTATTTTAATAATTTCCCCCGGCAACAGGATGTGGTTTAAAAAATAATTACCAAGGAGGGAAGCGAATGAAGAAATTTTGGTTGGTTTTGTTTTCACTGGGGCTTGTCATGGCCTTCAGTGCGCAGGCTTTTGCAGTAGATGTCAAAGCCACAGGCTCATATTATGCGGCTGGCATGTACCTGAATTCAACAAATTTTATTAAAGATAATGGGCTAACACAGCAGTCTGAAGGTCCCAGCACAGCCTTTTTTTATCAGAGACTGCGAGTGCAGACTGATTTTGTCATCTCCCCCAGTCTCAAGTTAGTCACCCGCTTTAATGCAATGGAAAGAATTTGGGGTGGCATGAGATCAACACCCGGCACCGATACCGATTATCAATCGGCGGCAACGAGAGCTGAAAATGAAAACATCGGTTTCGACTGGGCATATATTGAATATGTATCTCCCATCGGCATGTTTGACGTCGGCTATATGGACGACGGCCCCTGGGGAACAATTTTCGGAGACACTTCGCAACCTCGCGGAATGATCAGTTGGGCAGCCCAGAAAGGTCCTTGGACCGGTTTCTTCCAGATTCTCAAGATAAGTGACCGCAGCGCAAGTGCAGTAACTTCTTCCTCCGTAACGGACAACGATACCGACAAATATCAGGGCGGCTTTATGTATGACTGGAAAGGCGGCCAGGCAGGTCTTCTGGCTATCTTTTATCGTGAAGCGGGCATGAGAAATTATTATCCTTCACCGGGAGTTGATGCTGGAGTTACTGGAAACGTTTATGTTTTGGAACCGTATGTCATTGCCAATTTCGGCCCTGTTAAACTTCAGGCGGAATTGGATTATGCCTGGGGCAGTGTTAAAGGCGACGGCCTGTATCCCTATATGTTTGGCAACGATCTGAAAGTTGACAATCTGGCCGGCTGGATCGATGCGACCGTTAACTTAAAACAATTTTATTTCGGCGGCAGTATTGCTTATGTAGCCGGTAATGACTGGAACAAATTCTATTCCGACGGAACATTAAAAGGCGGCTTCCTTACCGGCGGAATGGATTGGAATCCGACATTGATTCTGTTTAACAACGAACGCCATTACTGGGGAGGCGCAATATACGGCAACAACTATACCAGCACATACATGAATTACCTCTCAACAGATTTCGGCCTCAACGACACCGGAATGTATAATGCCTGGTTCGTACAGGGCAGAGTCGGTTTCCGGCCCACTGATAAGATGGATATAGTGGCTTCTATTTCTCACGCCTGGGCTGATGAAAAATCAGTGCTCATATCAACAGGTGTTGTTGGCGAAGCTGTTTCCGCCGAGTACGGAACGGAAATTGATATTACCGGAACTTACAAGATCACCAACAACCTGACTTATATGCTGGGTATTGGATATCTCTTTACCGGTGATTTCTTCAAGGGCATTGATCAATCCGCTGATGTTCGCGACGACTACATGTTCATCAACAAGCTAACTCTTAATTTCTAGAACAATTTTTGTTTAATTGTTTGTTGGAATCCCCGGGGATTTAAATTCCCGGGGATTTTTTATTTTGAGATTTCAGGAATTTTGCTTTGCTAGATTTGTTACATCCTGTACTTTTTTTAACACAAGCCTGTCAACGTACCATGC
>Ga0153915_10000950_pt1 | contig 26769 bp, 14 predicted proteins | sample Opewatmetagenome_2_FD_107003 | JGI IMG/M metagenome (GOLD analysis project Ga0153915, IMG submission 107003) | Freshwater wetland microbial communities from Ohio, USA - Open water 3 Core 3 Depth 3 metaG | ecosystem: Environmental > Aquatic > Freshwater > Wetlands | place: USA: Ohio, Lake Erie...
ACGCCTTGACCTCTCTTTTGTTACGGCACTGATCCATTTTAAAGTCAAGTAACAGTTCCTCTTTTTATCTATCCATTTAAAACCTCGTTTACGAGGTGCGCAAAAAGAGTTCGACATTCCCGATGATGCGGATTCAGGTGTCCTGAAGGATGAACTGATTGAGCTCTCCTACGGCAAGAGCAAGGCTGAAAAGCACGTGTCCAGACGCATAACCTACTGGGATTCCACGAATGGCCGCCTGTTTGAGTTCATCACCAACAATATGGATCTTGCGGCAGAGGAAATCGCCCAGATTTATAAAAAAAGATGGCAAATCGAATTGCTCAAGCAGCTGAGGCAGAACTTTCCGCTGAAATACTTTCTGGGAGACAATGAGAATGCCATCATCATACAAATCTGGTCCGTCATGCTGGCCAACGTGCTTCTGATGATCCTCAAAAGCCAGATTCAGCGGAAATGGGCTTTCTCAAACATGGTTTCGGTGGTAAGACAACATCTGATGAGCTACATAAACGTCTATGGTTTCTTTGAGAATCCGGAAAAGGCATGGCAAGAGCTCATCGAAGAGCAAAAGGCACGTATGAAAGAAAAAGAATCGACACATCAAAATCTAATCTTCCCCAATTGGGAGGGGGCTTACTTTTGAGAAATTAAGAAAAACAGGGCTGAAAGGCCACTAAATAAGGATTACAACTAATTATCCGAGTTTACCAGACAACAATGACTGAAAATTAGTAAATTTGGTAGCACCATTAGATTAAACGATTAGATCAAACCATTAGATCATACCATGAATGCAACAATCGCCTCCATCCGCAAGGAACTGAACGAACATAGCGACCCAAAAGCACAGGAAGCAGGTCAGCGATACTTCAAGGAAAGCGTGAAGAGCTATGGAATGTATGTAACCACCGTCGAGAAGCTTGCCAAAAGTTATTTCAAGGAAGTTAATGACAAGCCCAAATCCGAGCTGTTTGACTTATGCGAAGAGCTTTGGCAATCCGGATATATGGAAGAATCATTCATCGCTTGTAGCTGGTCTTACTACATCCGTAATCAGTATAAACCCGAAGATTTCAACGTTTTTGAAAGATGGGTTTCCAATTATGTCTCCAATTGGGCTTCGTGCGATACCCTGTGCAACCACACGGTCGGTGCATTTCTCGAGATGTATCCTGAATTTGTGCATGAACTTAAACGTTGGGCCTTGTCCGAAAATCGTTGGATGAAAAGAGCCGCAGCCGTTTCGCTCATAATTCCGGCCAGAAAAGGTCTGTTTTTGAGTGACATTTTTGAGATTGCAGACCTCCTACTTCTTGACAAAGACGATTTGGTACAGAAAGGATATGGCTGGATGTTAAAGGCCGCCAGTCAGGCGTGGCAGAACGAAGTCTTTGAATACGTCGTGAAAAATAAAACCGTCATGCCAAGAACAGCCCTGCGCTATGCCATTGAGAAAATGCCGCCCGTTTTGAGAGAAAAGGTAATGAAAAAATGAAACCCAAGGCAGCTTTTGTGTGATAAGAAATTTTCAGGTATATTCCAACGTTTTCAAATGGCCGGTTTTGCACGGAGCGGACGGACGGAAGGGGTGTGGTTTTGTAGGTCAACTCATGAGACGGTGGTATGGATTTTATGGATGCATTAAATAATTATCATATAATAGTTAAAGGCATGAATTGTTCAACAAATTCTGTGAATAGTATAACATAGTGAGATAACTATTCTTATCTTTATAAAGCCATTATCATTAAATAAATCAAGCCATGTCAAAAGAGAAAGAGCTGAAAGAGAAAAAAAACAAAAAAGCGCCTGAAAAAAATCTGAAAGAAAAAAGAGCTGCGAAAGCAGCTAAACGTGCAGATAAAAAAACAAGTTCGAATTAAGTTCAGGTTAAACAACAGGTACTGACAATGAAAATAGCTTTTATTGCCACATACCCACCCAGGGAATGTGGTATTGGTACGTTCACCCAGAACTTGTTCAAATCGATGTTAATCAACGATGTGAGCAGAGAGAAAGGGCATGAGGGTTTCGTTGTTGCCCTTAGCGATAACGAACTCACTTACGAGTACCCTGAAGAAGTGAAGCTAGTCATCAGACAGGATTATCAGAAAGATTATTTAGAGGCCGTAAAATTTATCAATCTAAGCGGTGCTGACCTTTGTATCCTCGAACATGAATTTGGTATTTTTGGCGGTCAAAACGGGGTTTACATACTTCCCTTGCTCCACAGGTTGGAAGTCCCTCTGGTTGTAACACTGCATACCATACTCAATACGCCTTCATACAACGAGAAAGCTGTATTGCAGGAAATAGGTAAGATGGCACATAAAATTGTGGTCATGAGCCATAAGGCCATTGAATTTCTGGTGAAAATTTATAACGTGCCGAAAGAAAAGATCGCGCTGTTTGAACATGGCGTACCCGATATTCATTTCAACCCTTCAACATGCAAAAAGGAGTTCAAATTCGAAAACCGAAAAGTGTTGCTTACTTTCGGTTTTGTCGGTCGGAACAAGGGCATAGAAACGGTCATCAAGGCCTTGCCCACTGTTGTTGAAAAATATCCCGAGGTGCTTTACATTGTTTTGGGTAAAACCCATCCAACTGTCTTGCGTCATTCTGGTGAAGAATACCGTGTTTTTCTTATGCGTTTGGTCAAAAGCCTGCAACTGGAAAAAAATGTCGTATTTCTGAATGAATTTCTGGATGAACAGGATTTATTTAAATATCTGTACGCTTGTGATATATACATAACACCTTATTTGAACGAGGCTCAAATTACCAGTGGAACCCTTTCGTATGCCGTCGGCGTTGGTGCAGCTGTTGTTTCAACACCCTACTGGCATGCAGCGGAATTATTGGCTGACGGGAGAGGGAAATTCTTTAATTTCGGAGATTCCATCGGCCTTTCCACGACCTTGATAAAGCTTTTCGATGATCCGGATGGATTAGTAGTGCTAAAAAGAAAAGCGAATGACTATGGTTTAAAAATTACCTGGCCAAAAACGGGAGAAAAATACATAACGCTTGCAGAGACCATTTTGAAGGAAGAACCAAACGTTATTGCAAAAAGTGATACCGAACTGGATCTACTCATTTTACCTCCCTTTTCATTGAATCACATCAATCGGATGACGGACGATACGGGCATCATTCAACATGCCAAATTTGGCATTCCGAACCTGAAGGAAGGGTATTGCCTGGATGACAACGCCAGAGCTTTACTGATGGTCTTGATGGCTTACCGGCAAATGCAGGACAAACGGGCACTCGATTTGTCCCCCATTTATTTAAGTTACATTCATTACATGCAAAATCCGGACGGTACTTTTCGGAATTTTCTGAGTTTCAGCAGAAGCTTTCTGGATGAAGTCGGTTCCGAAGACTCGTTTGGCCGGACAATCTGGGCGTTGGGGTACTTGCTGGGCAACGCTCCCAATGATGCCTATTATCAAACCGGAAGACTGGTTTTTTTCAACGCGGCTCCCAATTTCGAGCGGTTGAAGTCTATCAGAAGCATCGCCAATACCATGATTGGGATAAGCTATTACCTCAAAAGTAACCCTTCTGATGATGGCATGACGGAAAGACTGAGACATCTTGCCAACATCCTTGCCAATCATTATAACGAAAATGCCGATCCTGACTGGAGATGGTTTGAGCCTATGCTTGCTTATGATAATGGCATTTTGCCTTTGGCTTTGTTGCATTCAGCAGAAATACTGAACGATGAAACTATCACCAGGATAGCCATTGAATCAATGGACTTCCTGACAAAACAGACGGTTAAGGATGGTTACCTGTCCGTTATCGGTAATGAGAAATGGTATAAAAAAGATGGTGAACGGTCACTTTTTGCCCAACAACCGATTGATGCCATGGCCATGGTTTTGATGTACCATCAGGCCTTTCATTTAACGAAGGACAAGGAGTACCTCAATAAACTCTACACGTGTTTTCTATGGTTCCTGGGTGAAAACGACCTGAGAATGAGCTTGTACGACTTTGAGACCCAGGGATGCTGTGATGGGTTTGAAAAATACGGAGTCAATCGAAATCAGGGTGCAGAAAGCTCTCTGGCGTATCTGATTTCCTATCTGACGGTGCTACAGGCTTATGAAGAATATCACAAAACAGATTAAACGTCGCCGGAATTTTTCAACTCATTCAATAATTCCCTTAGATCGATGGTGGCATAGGTGGATGCATAATCGGACATGGCATAAGGTAAAATCAGATTCTCCTTATGAATCATGGATCCGCAGGAGTAGACCACGTTGGGCACGTAGCCTTCCCTTTCTTCCGCGTTGGGAACCAACAAGGGATTTTTCAATCTTCCGATTTCAATTTCAGGATTCCGAAGATCAAATAATGATGCCCCGATAGAATATTCACGCATAGGGCCGACAGCATGTGTTATCACCAACCATCCTTCGTCCGTTTCTATGGGTGATCCACAATTTCCAATCTTGATGAATTCCCACGGGAATTTGGGTTGTTGCAGTATTTTTGCTTCATGCCAAACGGAAAGCTGATCAGAATAGGCTATGTAATTATTAAAGCCATCCAGCCGGCACAACATGGCATATTTACCATTTACCTTTCTTGGAAACAAAGCCATCCCTTTATTCTTTGCAATTTCTCCATTGAGATACAACATTTTAAAATGGTAGAAGTCGTTGGTTTCAAGCATCTTTGGCATGATAGAGACGCCATCGTAAGCGGTAAAGGTGGCATAATACATGATCTGGCCATTCTCATTTCTGAATTTTACGAAGCGTGCATCTTCAATACCGTTTTTTGATTCGTCTGAAACAGGAAAAAGCACCCTTTCGGAAAGGTTTGTGTCCATTGAGAATTCCAGTTCATACTGAGAAGATGCCAACCCGAATATATGATTTAAAAGGTGTCTTTTATCGTATGCCAGATGGTTTGATTTTTTTTCTTTTTGGATGGCTGTTCGAAGTTCATCGTAAGTGAATTCATCGTTTAAACGATCCAGAATTAAATTGGATTGAAGCACTTCCTGCTTTTCCATCATTTCTTCCAGTTTGCCCCGAAACGAGTTCTTGTTGTAAATATTCCGACGGATTTGTTCAGCTTCCTCCAACATTTTTCCAACAGGCTCAATGGTGAGATTACTGTTTGCATCAAGCATACCTGTCCGAAAAACGATGGACGAAATATGTCCTTCGCCGGTTGCCCTGAAACTAAGAATCACTCTTGTTTCACCGTCTCCGGTTTCTGACTGGTCAGGATGTTCAACAATGGAGGGATTGAAAAAGGCTGCTGCATCTATCGAGTACTCCATGGTAAAATAGGAACCTATCAGGATCTTCCTGAAGAAATCAAGCAATTCGGGGTCAATGTTTATCTTTTCAAATAAATGGGAGATCGTATTAAAATGCCTTTCAAATATCTTCGTAATGTTTCTATGCCGCATTGAATAATCCCTCAGCACCTGGCTTAGGGTCAAACGAGCTTCATATTCTGTCATGCTCAACACAACCTTGATCGTATTGATCGCTCTTTCATCATTTACATAAAAAAAACGTGCAATGACTCTGGAGGCATCCGGAAGGAACTTTATTTTTTTTCTGTTTACAACAACGTGCATTTTTCCGATTATTTTTTCTAAAGGTAGTGGCTATTATTGGATAAGTGTCTATCCTTTCTGTTTATTATTTTTCAAGTTCAGCGTACCCGACATAAAGCTGATTTTTGATGTTATATAACACATTTTTCCACCTTTTTTTCGTATCTAAAAAAGCATAACTTTGTCTTTATAGTACAGGACAGCACAGTATAGTATGATCCGGTCGATTGCTGATGGCATCAATGATGAGCTAAAAGGTTGACTTCCATAGGCTATTTGGATTTTATAGTATTTTTGTATTGAAAAACACAGTTATGTCACGCGCGTTCTACAAACGGTTATCCATCCTGGTTATACTGGTTACTCTGGCGGCCGGTCTTCAGGCCAGGACTAACCAGTGGAGACAAGGCATCCTTATCGATGAGTTTGTCTTTGAACAAGCTCCCTTTCCTGAAAGCCATGCGGCAACCATTGCCGAAACGCCGGCCGGATTAGTTGTAGCCTGGTTTGGAGGCATGAAAGAACGGTACAAGGATGTCTGTATCTATGTAAGCCGCCGTGTGGATGAAACGTGGACGGAACCGGCCGGGGTGGCTGATGGAAAACTGAACGACACAACTCGGTACGCTTGCTGGAATCCCGTCCTGTATCAGGTGCCAGGCGGCGAGCTGTTGCTATTTTACAAGATTGGCCCAAACGTGGCAGGCTGGACAGGCTGGCTGAAAACCTCAAAAGACAATGGCCTGACCTGGAGCGAACCCGTCGCGTTGCCGGATGGTGTGCTGGGTCCCATCAAAAACAAACCGGTTCTTGTTGACAATCAATTGTTTTGTCCATCCAGTACGGAAGGAGATGGCTGGAAGGTACATTTCGACGTAACGTCTGATACCGGAAAAACCTGGACAAAAATCGGCCCTGTCAATGATGGTAAAGCGTGGAATACCATTCAGCCTTCCCTGTTAACCTATCCTGACGGACGTTTGCAAATCCTTTGCCGGACGCGTAACTGTGTGCTGGCTGAATCATGGTCTTCGGACCGTGGCCTGACCTGGTCGCCGTTTCAGGCAAGCGCCCTTCCCAATAACAATTCGGGAACCGATGCCGTAACATTGAAAGACGGCCGGCAATTGTTGGTCTATAATCATGTAAAACCCCCCGTGGGCGAAACAAAAGGTGGTCGGACACCGCTGAACGTTGCTGTTTCCAACGATGGCAAGAAATGGTTTGCCTCGTTGGTGCTGGAGGATTCGCCCATCGGACAATATTCGTATCCTTCTGTCATTCAATCGGCTGATGGTAAGGTACACATTGTCTATACCTGGCGTCGGGAACGCATCAAATACGTGCAGATTGATCCTTCCGGGCTGGTAATGAAAGCCATCCGCAAAGAGCGCTGGCCGGGGACGAAAAGTCCAGTTGTGGCCAATGATGATCGTACCCGATATAAGATTTCCGTCTGTGACTGGATGCTGCTGAAACGGCAGAAACTGGGTGCTATTTCGTTGGCACGCCAGATTGGTTGTGACGGTCTTGAAATTGATATGGGGCCTTTGGGCAAGCGCCCGACATTTGAAAATCAACTGAAAGATTCGGCTGTGTTGATGCAGTTCAAACGGGAAGCCAACGACGTGGGCATCACGTTCAGTTCTGTGGCCATGTCCGGATTTTATGCTCAGTCGCTTGCCAAACGGGACGATTACGTGACGCCGGCTCAGGATTGCATTGATCTGATGACTAAGCTGGGTGTAAAGGTCGGATTTTTGCCATTAGGCGTGGAAGGTGACCTGGTGCAACACCCGGAACTAAGGCCGGAACTGGTTAAACGTTTGCATATCATCGGACAAATAGCCGAAAGGGCTGGTGTGGTCATCGGTATTGAAACTATGTTGGATGCACGTGGGGAACGCGCGTTGCTGAAAGAAATCGCATCTCCTGGCATAAAAATATATTTCAACTTTCAGAACCCGTTGAAAGGGGGTAGAAACTTGCTGAAAGAACTGAAACTCCTGGGCGTGGAAAATATATGCCAGATCCATTGTACCAATGATGACAGATACTGGCTGCAAAACGATCCGCAGATTGATTTGCCTGCTATCAGGAAAACGTTGGACGAAATGGGCTACAAGGGCTGGCTGGTGATGGAACGTTCCCGTGATGCCAATGATGCCCGTAATGTCAGAGGTAATTACGGGGCCAACGCGCGGTATTTAAAAAAGGTATTTCAGCCTGAGTAACATAATGATGATGGGTGATCGTGATTGATAAGTACGTGTCAATGGTTGTTTAGTGAATGTATAGTGTATTTATATGCAAAACAAACGGTGCTTTTTCGGTTTTTTTCTGCTGACGGTATTTCTAATGCCGGTTCAGGCTGCTGAACTATGGGTTTCACCGGATGGCGATGACCTGAATCCGGGAACAATCACTCAACCAAAAGCATCGGTTCATGGAGCTTTGCGTCAGGCCAGGGAATTGCGGCGACTCCACGATGCTTCAATAAGCGGGGGCATTACCATCAATGTGCATGGAGGAACGTATATACTGAACGAGCCGGTGTTGCTTAGAACAGACGATGCCGGAACCCCTGAAAGCCCGACCATCATCAAAGCTGTTGCCGGTGAAATGCCGGTGCTAAGTGGCGGGATTTCTGTAAAAGGCTGGTCAGGCGTATCGAAAGCTGTAGAAGGATTGCCGGATAACGCCCAACGACAGGTTTGGGTGACAAAAACGCCCAGAACCGGTGGCTATTCCCTGGCTTTTCGTCAGCTGTATGTAAATGGCGTAAAGGCCAAGAGGGCATGTCATGTCAACGATGATAACCTGCCCCGCCTATCCAGCTGGGACAAGATCACCGGAAAAATGGGTGTACCTGCAGATGGGCTGAAACCTTCCTTCCAACATCCAGAAGCACTTGAATTCACCATTCATCAACTGTGGGCCATCGCGGTGCTGCGAGTGGCTACCATCGAACAAAAGGACGATGAGGTGCTTTTCACCTTCAGACAACCTGAAGCCCGTATCCAGGCAGAACATCCCTGGCCAACACCGATGATGGTCGATTCGGTTCGTTCACCGTTCTTCCTGTCAAATGCAATAGAGTTTCTGGACCAACCGGGCGAATGGTACCTTGATGAAACGACCGGTCAGATTTATTACTGGCCACGCGAAGGTGAGGACATGACACAGGTGGATGTTGTCGTGCCCCGTCTGGAGACGTTGGTCGAAGTGGCCGGTACGTTGGATGCACCTGTTTCTGACATAACGTTTGAAGGCATTACTTTTGCCTATACTACCTGGATGAGACCGTCCACACATGGACATGTACCCCTGCAGGCGGGCATGTATTTACTGGACGCTTACAAGCTAAGGCCTCCTGGCGTCCCCGGCAATTCAAATCAGGGATTGGAAAATCAGGCCTGGATAGGCCGTCCTTCAGCCGCTGTCCAATTACGGAACGTAACCCGAACCTGTTTCAAGGATTGCCGGTTTGAACATGCAGGTTCCTGTGGCCTGGATTATGTGGAAGGCAGTCAGCGGGATGTCATCAATGGATGCTTGTTTCGTGATATTGCCGGAAATGGCATTCAGGCCGGACGCTTTTCGGAACCTGGTATTGAGACACATTTGCCGTACAACCCATCGGATGAACGGGAAATCTGCACCAATCTGACCATCTCCAATAATCTGATTACCAACGTATCAAATGAAGACTGGGGTTGTGTGGGTATTGCCGCGGGTTATGTACGGGGAATCAACATCGAACACAACGAACTATCGGACGTCTCCTATTCCGGCATCAGCCTGGGCTGGGGGTGGACCAAGGCGGCCAACTGCATGCGTGACAACCGTGTGCATGCCAATTACATCCACCATTATGCCAAACACCACTATGACGTGGGTGGCATCTATACCTTATCGGTTCAGCCCAATACTTTTATAACGGAGAATGTTGTTGATTCTATTTATAAACCAGCCTACGTGCATGATCCCAACCATTGGTTTTATCTGTATACCGATGAAGGCTCCTCGTTTATCACCTTGAAAAATAACTGGTGTCCTTCTGATAAGTTTCTGGCCAATGCCAATGGCCCGGGAAATGTCTGGGAGAACAATGGGCCGGCTGTAGCTGATTCCATCCGTCAGCAGGCAGGCCTTGAACCGGTTTACAGACGACAAAAAATGCAGCTGGAGAATAAACCATTAAAAATGGTGCTTCCTGTCGAACGTAAGCTGATTCAGGAAGGAAGGCCAAAACCAGGGAAAGCATCAGCTTTATGAGACAAACCAATTACTACATACGCGACGTGCTTGATATTCCACCGGAGAGTCCCGCCTGTGTCTGGCGTGCTTGTCAACCGGCAGCCGCAGCGGTGGAACATGGTGATGTCTGGCTGACCATTCCCTTTCAGAAGCAACAACCAGGTAATGACATCTATGTCGACAGGCAAATTCCTCGCAGGGACTACAGGTTTCGTTTGCGTGCGTATGGAGACGAAATACTGAGGCTTTCCATTGGCTTTGATGAGCCATTGATGGAGACATCCCTCATGCTGGACAGGCATGAAGACCTCAGGCAAACGCCGCTGTCCATCCGTACCTGTAACGACGAGTGGAAGATACTGGATGATAAGAACGGCCTCAGAGCCTGCGTCAGTTTTACACCCATCCCGACTGATCATTGGAGCGATTTGTTGCCGCCCCCTGAAGAAACTTTCGACATTGTCTTTTATCCTGAAAATGAAAAGCCGTTATCCATCAGTGCCTTCGATCAGTTTCAGCCCAACCGGCACGATGCGATGGCGTTGGCCTACGTGGAATCAAACGGGGAGAAAATCCGTGCAACGATGTCTTTTCATGCCGAACCGGATGAGTGTTTTGCTGGTACGGGGGAACGGTTTGCCAAAATGGACTTGTCCGGCAGGACGTTCCAGCTGGAAAATCAGGATGGTCAGGGAGTGAACAACCGGCGGGCTTACAAAAACATCCCCTTTTATTATTCTAGCCGGGGTTATGGTGTCTTTGTCCATACCTCGGCCTTCACGAAGTTGTCGTTGGCCGACCAGTCTACCCGTTCCACTCAGATTGTCGTTGAACAGCCCCTGTTGGATGTCTTTTTGTTAGGAGGTGCCACGCCTGAACGGGTTTTATACAATTACCGGTGTCTGACCGGTTTTCCGACACACTTGCCAGTTTGGAGTTATGGCATCTGGATGAGCCGTATGTCTTATTTTTCCGCAGAGGAGGTAGAAGGCATCTGTCAACGGATGCGGTCGGAAGACTACCCCTGTGACGTGATTCACCTCGATACAGGTTGGTTTAGCACGGATTGGCTTTGTGAATGGACGTTCAACGAGGAACGTTTCCCTGATCCGAAAGCATTTATCAAACGGTTGAAAGACATGGGTTTTCGTATAAGTCTCTGGCAACTGCCCTATGTGGCTGAAGGTGCCGGACAATTAAAGGAGGCCCTTGAAAACAAGTACATTGCAACCAACAAAAACCGGTTGCAAGGCGGTTCCAATTTTAGTTCCAATGATTATGCCGGCACCATTGACTTTACCAGCCCGAAAGCGACTAAATGGTATCAGGCGTTATTGAAAAATCTGCTGGATATGGGCGTGGTCTGCATCAAGACGGATTTTGGTGAAGATATCCACCTGGATGCCGATTATGAAACCATGAAACCGGCCTTGTTGCACAACCTGTATCCTCTGTTATACCAAAAAGCAGCCTGGGAGATCACCAGAGAAATAACAGGAGATGGTATTGCCTGGTCCCGTTCTTCCTGGGCCGGTTGTCAGCGCTATCCCTTGCACTGGTGCGGTGATTCGGCTTGTTCCTGGGATGGCATGGCCGGATCACTCAAGGGTGGTTTGCATTTCGGCCTGTCCGGATTTGGTTACTGGAGCCACGATATTCCCGGTTTCCATGGAGTACCTGACTTTATGAATTCAGTTATTTCCGATGAATTATACTTGCGCTGGACTCAGTTTGGCGTATTCAGCTCGCACATGCGTTATCATGGTACCTCTAAACGGGAACCATACAGTTATCCGGGAATATCAAAAGCCATCCGACGTTGGTTCAGGCTACGGTATGCGCTGATTCCGTACCTGTTGGAGCAGGCAAAGAAGGTAACAAAGACAGGCTATCCCATGTTGCGGGCTTTATTGTTCCATTTTCCGCAGGATAAACTGGTCTGGCATATTGATGACCAGTATTGTTTTGGCGACGATTTTCTGGTGGCGCCAGTCATGAATGAACATAACCGCCGCAATGTCTATCTTCCTGAAGGACAATGGATCAATTTATTCAGTGGCGTTGAAACGCAGGGACCTTGCTGGTTGAACGATTTTCAGTGTTCCCTGGAAGATATGCCGGTATGGTTGCGTAAAGGGGCTGTTATTCCGGTTTATCCGGAACCGGTTTGCTGTACCGATGAAATGGACATGAGCAAGGTCTTGCAGATGGTAGCAGATAATACCTTTAAGGGCATTGAAAAATCCGTGTTGGGCGATTTAATAAAATAGGTATGCAAACCTGGAAGAATAACTGGACAACATCTCAGCAACACTACATCGATTGGTGGGCAGGCAAAGGCCTGGTACTCACCATGTGGGAAGCTTGTCCGAAAAGAGGAGCGCCTCATGTCCAGGTGCCTCAGTTACCGGCAGCCCGAAGTCTGGAGGAACGTTGGTTTGATCCGTCATACAGGTCAGAACAGATTTTTCATCAGTTGGCCAACAGTTCGCTGATGGCTGATATCATACCTGTTGCCAATACACAACTGGGGCCAGGTTCATTGGCTGCCATCCTTGGGGCGAAACTGGAAGCACGCGAAGATACCATCTGGATACGTCATCAGGAAGACTGGGATGGCCAATTACAGCTGGATCCAGCAAACCCCTGGTGGAAACTTCACCTCAATTTGCTGCAAACCTGCAAGGCGAAGGCGCAAGGTCAATATTACGTTGGCTGTCCCGATATTATGGAGGGACTGGATGTGTTGGCCGGCCTCCGCGGAAACGATAACGTGTTGATGGATATGTTAATGAATCCTGATGAACTGGAAGAACAGGTACGGAAAGTCAATGAAATTTATTTCGAGGTGTTTGATCAGGTCTATGAGATCATCCGTGAAGGGGATGAAATGGCGTTTTGCTATTTTTCCATCTGGGCTCCTGGCAAGTGTTCCAAGTTTCAGTCGGATATTTCCGTCATGATTTCTCAGGACGATTTCAGGCGGTTTGTGCAACCCTATTTGAGGGAACAATGCCAACGTATTCCGTACAGCCTGTATCATCTGGATGGAGTAGATGCCATCCGCCATTTGGAGTCCATACTGGAAATTCCGGAACTGAAAGCTGTTCAATGGACTCCTGGTTACGGACAACCTCAGGGAGGTGATCCCTGCTGGTTTGATTTGTACAAGCGGGTAAAAGCGGCCGGAAAAGCAGCATTGCCTTGCTGGGTAAAACTGGATGAACTGAAACCGTTACTGGATGAAGTAGGACCTGAAGGACTGAATATCGAACTCGACATTCAGACAGAGGGGGAAATGGAACAGGCGATAAAAATAGTAGAACGATATGGCTATGAAGACAGTTGGAATTCTTGAATCGATTGATCTCTGCGTCATTGGAGTCTACTTCATTATCCTGTTAGGAATAGGCCTTTGGGTAAGCTATCAGGAAAATAAAAAGAAAAATGAAAACCTGTTTCTGGCTGGACGTTCCCTGGGCTGGATAGCCATCGGCATGAATATGTGGGGTACCAATGTCGGACCGTCCATGCTGATCACAATGGCCAGCAGCGGAGTGATGACGGGAGTCGTAACCGGTAATTATTCCTGGTATGCCTTCGTGTTTATTTTTTTACTGGCGTTTGTATTTGCGCCACGTTATCTGGGGGCTCGTGTGCAAACCCTTCCGGAGTATATGGGCAAACGGTTTGGCGATTCCACCCGGAATTTACTGGCCTGGTATTCCATCGCTACCATCCTGATTTCCTGGCTGGCACTGACATTGTTTGCCGGAGGCATTTTAATCGGACAAATTCTGGGTATCCCTATGTGGGAGTCTGTATTGGCACTGGTCATCATTTCAGGCGTTTTTGCAGCGGCTGGCGGGTTGAAGGCCATAGCCAACACCAATGTGTTCCAGATGTCTTTGCTCATAGTGGTTTCAGCCATTCTTGTCATTGTCGGTCTGATCAAAGTGGGCGGATTCGGTGCCCTGGTCGAGGCAACACCACCTCATTTCTGGAACTTGTTCCAACCCAACAGTTCCCCCGATTATCCCTGGCTGGCTATATTGCTTGGTTACCCCATCATGGGTGTTTGGTTCTGGTGTACCGACCAGTCCATGGTACAATCGGTACTGGGAGCCAGGGATCTGAAGACCGGCCAGCGTGGTGCCAATTTCTGTGGTTGGCTCAAAATACTGGATGTCCCCCTGTTTATTTTGCCTGGCATCATCTGTCTGGTGCTCTATCCGGAAATTAAGGCAACACCCGACAAGGCCTATATTCACATGGTTACCAACCTGTTCCCTCCGGGTATGATCGGCATGATCATCATCACGATGCTGGCTGCCATGATTTCCACCATCGGTTCGGCACTTAATTCCTTAAGTACGGTGTTCACGATGGATATTTACGTGAAAAAGTACAGTCCTGAGGCATCCACGCGTGATGTAGTCCGTATCGGCCGTGTTGTAACCGTTGTTGGAGCCGTTATTGCCATCGTACTGACACTGGCCATCGATAACATCCGTGGAATCAAATTGTTTGACATTTTTCAGTCCATACTTGGTTTCATTGCACCACCCATGACGACAGTGTTCCTCTTTTCTGTTCTGTGGAAGAAGACAACGACAAGGGCCGTCAACCTGGTGTTAAGTGTAGGATCGTTGTTCAGTTTGGGTATAGGTGTCTTATATTTGTGGGTGCTGCCCACGGCTGATGGGTATGTCTGGCCGCATTTTATGATGCTTTCATTCTTGATATTCTGTGTGTTGGCAGTTTTCTGCTGGGCAATGACCCTCCTCGGTAAGAAAGGACAACGCGATGAACAGAACGAGCTTGAGCCTGTATCATTTACTGTCGATGCTTTTACCAAGGGCATGTGGACTGTGTTTATTCTGGTTATGATTGGGCTGTACGTGTATTTTAATGGTCATTGATATATGAAGCATTGTTTCCTGATAGTGCTAGGATGGCTTGTCTGCTCCACGGCTTGTTTACGGGCTGCTGAGATATGGCTGTCTCCTGATGGCAACGACCGGAATCAGGGCTCCGTTTCCCAACCAAAAGCAACATTAACGGCAGCGCTACGTCAGGCAAGGGAACTTCGCCGGTTGAATGATCCTTCTGTTAAGGATGGTATCCATATACGGATGAGAGGCGGGACTTATCCATTGACCGAACCGTTATTGATTCGTCCGGAAGATTCAGGAACTTCCGAAAGTCCGACTGTAATAGAAGCAGTGACAGGTGAGAAACCCGTGCTGAGTGGTGGTGTTCTGGTAAGCGATTGGACAAAACCTTTTGTGCGGATTCCGGGAATGACCATGAACTGTTTTGATGTTGTTTTGGTGTCAGAACACCTGAATTTGTCTAATCTTTCAAATTTCCGTCAACTATGGATCAATGGGAAGAAACGCCATCCCGCATCAGACCTTCGTGATGGAAAACAACAGCGAATACTTGCTGTAAATTCGAAAGAGGCCAGCATTCGTATTCCTGCCCTGTCATGCAACCAGTTTCAAAAACCGGATGAAATTGAGCTTATGATTCATCAGATGTGGGAAATAGCTATTTTGAGAATCAAGTCGATAGACCAGAAAAATGATTCCATCTCCTTATTTTTTCATCAACCGGAGAGCCGGATTGAATTTGAACATCCATGGCCACCACCTGTTGTCTCAAAAGGGGGTAATTCTATTTTTTTCCTGAGTCGTGCCATTGAGTTTTTAGACGAACCGGGAGAATGGTATTTTGACCGGACGGAAAAGAAGTTGTATTACCTGCCCGTTGAGGGTGAAGTCATTAATCTTCTCGAGCGCAGGAGCTTCAATCAAACGGAGGCTGTGATACCCGTTTTGGAAACGTTGGTGATTGTTGCAGGTTCTGCCGATAGACCGGTTACCCATATTTATTGGAAAGGCATTACATTTTCATATACAGGATGGACACGGCCGGGCACTCATGGCTATGTGCCACTTCAGGCTGGGATGTATTTGCTGGATGCCTATAAACTGGCAGTACCGGGAACACCCGATAAAGCCACGTTGGAAAATCAGGCATGGATCGGACGACAGCCAGCTGCCGTGCAATTATCCCATGTCAGAAATACGTCGTTTGAGTCGTGTACCTTCGAACATTGTGGAGCCAGCGGATTGGACTATATACAAGGTGCTTCGGGCGACAGAGTAGAAGGTTGCCGTTTCAATGATATTGCCGGCAGTGCACTGGTGCTTGGACGGTTTTCTGATCCCGGTGTTGAAACACATGTACCGTATAATCCGACTGATGAGCGTGAGCTATGCCAGCAGATGCTCATACGTAACAACCTGATTACTGATGTTGCCAATGAGTACTGGGGTTGTGTGGGTATTCTGGCTGGATATGTCCGAAATGTAACCATTGAACACAATGAGTTGAGTGAACTGTCCTATTCAGGTATCAGCGTGGGCTGGGGCTGGACAAAGACAGTCAATTGCATGAAAAACAATAGTATCAGAGCCAATCTGGTGCATCATTTCGGCAAGCATAATTATAGTTGTGGCGGTTTATATACTCTTTCAGCCCAGCCAGGCACCATTATTACTGAAAATTGTGTCCGGGATATCTATAAACCCGATTATGTACACGATGATACGGGTTTTTACATCTACCTGGACGAAGCTTCCTCTTTCATGACGGTAACGGACAACTGGTGTCCGGAAGCCAGATTTGGTATGAATTCCGCGAGCGCATTCCCCGCTGCTCGCGACGGGGTTAGCGAGCAAAACACAGGATTCCTTTTTGGAATCGGAGATTCCTCGCGGCTTGCCGCGAAGAGCTTCAATCAGACAAATAAAACCGTATTTGAAAATAATGGACCGCAGGTATCACGGCAGATAGTAGAAAAAGCCGGTCTTGAAGAACCCTGGAAGTCAATCTTAAAATCCCGCTAACATGAATGTATTGAAACTAGCATGCCTGTACCAGGCACCCAAGCAGATGATAATCGGCATGCGGCGTGCATACTACCTTAATTTAAAAATAGATATTATAGTATGAAAAAATGGATGGTAATCCTGTTAATGGTAGTCACCGGTAACCAGTGTTTTGCTGAAAAACCGGCCAGATGGATTTGGTTTCCTGGCGATTATGAAATATGGCTGGGAAATGACCTTCAAAACAGACGTACAGAACGAGGCACTTTCTTTCCGCCTTTCTGGAAAATGGACAGTCATTATGTGATGGTGGAATTTTCAACTGAGGTTGATCTGCAGGAACCTGAAACAATTTACGTGACTACAGAGGGCCGGTACAACGTTAAAATCGATGGGGCTTTTCAGACAGGAATGCCTCGGCAACTGACCATTCCGACAGGAAAACATGCCATCAACATCAAGGTCTACAACCAAGCGACAGTGCCAGCCCTTTTTGTACAGGGGAAAACCATTGTTACAGGCCCTCAATGGAAGGCCACCTTCGAGGATAAGGAATGGATTGACGATTCAGGAAAGGCTTCGGATAAAACCGGTACTACCTATGTTCAGGCTGGCAGCTGGCATTTCGATACACCCGAAAACAAACCCAGTCAGTTCAAACTGGCCACCAAACTTCAGTCAGCGGTTAAAACGGAATATGTCAATCAGGGATTACTGGTTGATTTCGGTCGGGAAACCATGGGCTTTCCCTATTTCCATGGATTGAGTGGCCGGGGTGCCTTGAACGTTTATTACGGAGAGTCCCGTGAAGAGGCCCTTGATAAAGATCAATGTGAACTGACGGATGTATATGAGGTTGATGGTACTAAAACATCCGATTTGTTGTTCTCCGATTCAAAAGCTTACCGTTTTTTGTATATTGAAACGTCTGGCAATCTGAGTTTTTCCAACCTGGATATGCTTTACGAGTACAATCCCATCAAATACAAAGGCACTTTCCGGTGCAACGATGAGTTGATCAACAAGATTTGGGACGTTGGGGCCTATACCATGCACCTCACTACCCGCGAATTTTTTATCGACGGCATCAAGCGTGACCGTTGGGTCTGGTCCGGTGATGCCTGTCAGAGTTACCTGATGAACTATTACCTGTTTTTCGACAGCCCGACCGTACAACGAACCATGCAGTTGCTGCGCGGCAAGGATCCGGTGACCAGTCACATGAATACCATCATGGACTATACGTTCTACTGGTTTTTGAGTATCTACGATTATTACCTCTACACCGGCGATAAAACGTTCATTGAAAGCCTGTATCCACGTATGGAAAGTCTTATGAGCTATGTACTGGGACGTTGCAACGAACGGGGATTGCTGGAAGGTAAAGCCGGCGACTGGATTTTCATCGATTGGGCAGACGGTTATATGGATAAAAAAGGCGAGGTCAGCTTCGAACAGCTGCTTTATTGCCGAAGTCTCGAGATTATGGCCTTCTGTGCCGGACTATTGAATGAAACCGGTAAACAGCATGACTATTCAACGCTGGCTGCCGATGTTAAACGGCTGTTGATGAAAGAATTCTGGGATCCGTCGAAACATGCCTTCCTGCATAACAAAATTAATGGGGTAAGCGATGGTGCGGTTACTCGTTACACGAACATGTTTGCCATATTTTTCAATTATCTGAACGACCAGCAAAAGCAGGAAGTAAAAAAACACGTCATTTTGAACGATTCCATTATGAAGATATCTACACCATATATGCGTTTCTACGAACTGGAAGCCATGTGTGCCATGGGTGAGACGGATTATGTCATGAAAGAGATGCGGGGCTACTGGGGTGGTATGCTCAAGGAAGGCGCCACTTCTTTCTGGGAAAAGTACAACCTGACTGAAAAAGGCGTGGAGCACTTGGCTATGTATCAACGACCGTACGGAAAAAGCCTTTGCCACGCCTGGGGTGCAAGTCCGATCTACCTGTTGGGTAAGTATTATTTAGGCGTTAAACCGACAGCTCCTGGTTATGCCAGTTTTGAAATACGTCCTGTTCTGAGTGACTTAACCTGGATGGAAGGGACTGTACCGACTCCAAACGGAAATATCAACGTCTACATGGATAAGAAAACCATTAAAGTCAGCGCTTCGGAAGGAGAAGGCTACCTGTATTTTAAGGCAAAAAGCCCGACCACAAGTGCTGGAACCATTGAACCATTGCCATCGGGAGAGTACAGACTGCTGATCAGAGGAGACGGAACGCCGGTGACCATTCTGCTAAATGCCAACTAGTGTTGAATTCCTGTACCAAACAAGCAAAACCATGACATCCTTCATAAAATCCTTCAAAACACGCCTCTTTCTTTCGTTGTTGATGTTTTTGACCACTTGGTGTGCTGCCGCCCGGACAGCAGCCGTTTACCGGTCTGAAACCGCTTCCGCAAGGATAATCTACGGTGTGGAAAAAATGAAGCAAACCATGGAGGAGGCCGGATTTGAACTGCTTGTATCAACGGTTACTCCCAAGGAACTGACGAAACTTTTGAACTCCAGGCGGCAAGTTGTTCTGGTGGCAGAAGCCAGCGATCCGGTAATGGTCAACTACCTTAAAAAACGGAAAATCCATATTACTGATCTGCAAGAGAAAGAAAGCTACAACTTGTATTCGGATGATTGTAATTTGATTTTAAGAGGTTTCGATGCATCAGGTGCTTTGTATGCCTGCATGGATGTGTGTGACCGTATCAGACAAAACCGCCAGTTTCCAACCGGGCTTAATGTTGTTGATCAGCCGGATATGGTCTTGCGTGGAGCCTGTATCGGAATGCAGAAAATGACCTACCTGCCTGGCCGAACGGTTTATGAATATCCTTACACTCCTGAAAATTTCCCCTGGTTCTACGATAAAGTCCAATGGGTGAAATACCTGGATATGCTGGTTGAAAACCGTCTGAATTCCCTTTATCTCTGGAACGGACATCCGTTTGCTTCGTTGGTAAGGTTGGCGGACTACCCATTTGCCGTGGAAGTCAATGATGAGGATTTTGCCAGAAATGAAGCTATTTATCGGTTTCTGACTGAAGAAGCCGATAAAAGGGGCATCTGGGTCATTCAGATGTTTTACAATATCATCGTTTCCAAGTCGTTTGCCGAACATTACGGCATGAGTACCCAGGACAGAAACAGGCCCATCACCCCTTTGATTGCCGATTATACCCGGAAATCCATTGCGGCCTTCATTCAAAAATACCCGAATGTCGGCCTGCTGGTTTGCTTGGGCGAAGCGATCAACACGTATGAAGATGATGTGGAGTGGTTCACCAAAACCATCCTGCCAGGTGTTCAGGATGGGCTTAAAGCTTTGGGAAAGACAGAGGAAGTACCGGTCATCTTGCGTGCCCATGACACCAATTGCAAAATGGTCATGGACGCAGCCCTGCCATTGTACAAGAACCTGTACACGATGAACAAATACAACGGGGAATCGCTCGTTACCTATGAACCGGGAGGTCCCTGGGCAAAAGTACACAAAGACCTGAGTGCATTGGGCTCCACGCATATTTCAAACGTCCATATTCTGGCCAATCTGGAACCCTTTCGCTGGAGTTCTCCCGAATTTATCCAGAGGTCGGTGCAGGCTATGCATAACATCCATGGTGCTAACGCGTTGCATCTTTATCCGCAGGCTTCTTACTGGGACTGGCCTTATACGGCTGACAATACCCCGGTTCGCTTACTGCAAATTGACAGGGACTGGATGTGGTATAAAGCCTGGGCACGTTATGCCTGGAAAGACACGCGCGGCCGGGAAGAAGAGATTGACTATTGGACCAAACAGCTGGACAGGCAGTACGGTTGTGGCTTTCAGGCCAGACGGCTGTTGGAAGCCTATGAAGAAATGGGCGAAGTGTCTCCCATGCTGACCCGTAAATTCGCTATCACCGAAGGCAATCGGCAAACCTTTCTGCTCGGTTCGTTTATGAGCCAGTTGGTCAATCCTGACCGGTGGCGGGTGTATCCGGATTTTCCGAATTCCTGTGATCCTGGTGGTGAGCGGCTGGCAGAATGGGTAAAAAAGGAATTTAACGGTGAAACACATGCCGAAAACAATCCTATGAACGTGATCCGTGAGGCGGTAGCACATGCCGACGCGTCTGTCAAGGCGATTGAGCAAGTCACGACCGTCCTTAAAAACCAGGAAGAATTCAACCGGCTGAAAAACGATATCTTGTGCATGAACGCCTTTGCCCATTGCCTTTCCGATAAAGTGGAAGCTGCCACGTGGGTAATGCGGTATGATTTGTCTGATGATCTGTCCGATCTGGATAAGGCGTTACCTTTTTTGGAAAGCAGTCTGGACTATTATCGGCATCTCGTGAGACTGACAAAAGACAGCTATTTGTATGCCAATAGCATGCAGACCCGTCAGCGCAGGGTGCCGGTAGGCGGGGATGATGGTAAGAACAAGACCTGGGCTGAATTGCTGCCGCTGTACCAGGACGAGCTGCTGCATTTCGAAAAGAACATAGGCAAGCTAAAAGAGGCTAAGGCAGGACGCGTTGAGCAACCAGTCGTCGAGCCTCTGATGCCGGTTAATGTCCTATTGTCCGATACTTCCTTGAAACTGGTAACGCTTGATGAGTCACCCGCTATGTTTAAGGACAAACAAAGCAGGATAATCCGGTATGCAGAGGAGCTTGCACGCTTAGAAGGGTTGCGTTTTGCATTCAATGAACAGCGTAATAATCCGACTGTAATCCGTTTTCAGTGTGATAAACCGGTAACCGTATTGGTAGGCTATTTCAGCACGGTTCATACCGATTACCTGTTTGTTCCAAGGCTTGAAACCGATGCCAGTGCCAACGATTTTGGACAGGCAGAAACCCGACTTGCCAATGCTTTGGAAATCAGTGGACAGCCACCTGTCAACATACACACGTACACGTTTCCTCCAGGTGATAATTGCCTGTGTTTGTCCAAAGGAGTGGTATTGGTGCTGGGCTTTGTTGACGGGACTAAACTGTTTCCGGTCCGTGATGCTGGTTTGGGTGAAAAAACGAACATTGACTGGCTGTTTTCATCTTCTACTAATTTTTTGTTTAAGGACAGGTGTAACGCCGCATGCCGATTATCATCTGCCTGGGTGCCTGGTACAGGCATACTCGTTTCATAACATGTTGGCTGATAATGAAATAATATATTGATAACGAGGTGGTTGCACATGGATAGGTTGATTAAAAAAATAATGATGGTAATCCTGCTTTCTGTTTTCACGGTAAGCACGGTTCGTGCATCAGAACCTCAGCCAATTTCCGGGGAATATGTGTCTCAGACACGTATGCAACAAGTATACGAAGCTGTCAGGACACCCTTTAAGTTTGGCCTTGTGCTGGCACCCGAACGCAATGACTACAAGATAGATTGTCCGACTGTTTTCAGGGAAGGTGATCGCTGGTACATGACGTATCTCCTCTATAATGGAAAAGAAGGCAAGGACGGACGCGGTTACGAGACCTGGTTGGCCGAAAGCCCCGATTTATTGCAATGGAAAACCATGGGTAAAATCTTATCATTCAGGGATAAAGGATGGGACAATAATCAACGGGGTGGTTACATGGCCCTGATTGACAACCGGTGGGGTGGCAGTTATACGGTCAGTACGTATAAAGGAAAATACTGGATGACGTATATCGGAGGCGATACGCCTGGCTATGAACAGGGAATCCTGAATATCGGTATCGCCAATACCGAAAGGCCAGTCAATGTTGCTCACGAGTGGAATACGTTTGAAAAACCAGTCCTTTCTCCGAAAGATACCGGCAATGGCTGGTGGGAAAGTCTCACACAATACAAGAGTTCTGTCTTTTGGGATAAAAACAAGCGGCTGGGGACACCTTTTGTTATGTTTTATAATGCAGGTGGCATCAATCCTGAAACCAGGGTGAAAGGTGAACGCATCGGCATCGCCCTGTCAGAAGATATGAAAAAATGGGTTCGATACTCCGGCAATCCTGTCATTAACCACGAAGGAGGTATTACCGGCGATGCCGTGATCCAGCAGATGGATGATTTGTATGTTCTGTTTTATTTTTCCGCATTCAGACCTGGTGTTTCCTGGAAAGCCTTCAACAGTTTCTGCTGTTCCTACGATCTGATTCATTGGACAGACTGGCAAGGTGAAAAACTTATTAATCCCTCTGAACCATACGACAATCAATTTGCCCACAAGTCGTGCGTCATTAACCATAACGGTGTGGTTTATCATTTTTATTGCGCCGTCAACAAAGACAACCAACGGGGTATAGCCCTGGCCACCTCCACACCGATGGGAAGCAGCACTGTTCGTTTTCCAACACCAGACAGGACGGGTTTCCGGCAGGAAATATCGTTGAATGGGCCATGGTTGTCAATGCTGGAAAAGGTTGAAAAACCGTTGGGCAACACTTCAGACAACTGGATTCCTGTCATTGTTCCACACAACTGGGACCAGTACTATGGCGCCAGGCAACTGAAACACGGCAACCTGCATGGTACAGCCTGGTATAGAAAACAATTTATGACACCGGGAAATCTTAGTGGCAAGCGGTGTTTCCTCTTTTTCGAGGGTGTCGGTTCCTATGCCACCATTTATGTTAACGGAAAAGAAGTAGGTTCACACAAAGGAGGACGCACAACCTTTACTGTTGATGTAACCGGTGTTTTGAAACCGGCAGGCGATAACTTGCTGACTGTTAAAGCGGAAAATCCGGCCATGATAGCAGATTTGCCCTGGATTTGCGGTGGCTGTTCAGGTGAACCGGGCTTTTCAGAAGGCTCCCAGCCGTTGGGCCTTTTCCGCCCGGTTACATTGGTTGTTACCGATGAAGTCCGCGTTCAGCCATTTGGCGTGCATCTTTGGAATGAAGCAGGGAGTATCCGGGAGGAAGGTGCGACCACCCAAGTGCAAACAACACTGAAAAACTATGGCAACCGTTTCCGTAACATAGAGCTCATCAACAAACTGATTGATGAGGATGGTGTTCAAGTGGCCAGGTCGGTACGAAAACTTGAACTGAAGCCTGGCGAGGAAATAACCATTCATCAGTTAGCTGAACTGACAAAAGCTCCGGATCGCTGGTCGCCCGAAAGTCCCTGTCTGTATACCATGATTACCATGCTGAAAGAAAACGGGAAGGTCATCGATGAACTTAAAACGCCCTATGGTTTCCGTACAATCAGTTGGCCTCAAACCCGTAATGACGGTGATCATCGTTTTTTGATCAACAATAAACCACTATTGATCAATGGCGTATGTGAATATGAACATCAACTGGGCATCAGTCAGGCTTTTACCGATCAACAGATTGAAGCACGAATCGAACAAATAAGGTCGGCCGGATTCAACGCCTTCAGGGATGCGCACCAGCCTCATAACTTGTTGTACAAAGACTTGTTGGACAAGAACGGTTTGCTTCAGTGGACCCAGTTCTCGGCCCATGTTTGGTTTGATACACCCGTTTTCAGGGAAACATTCAAAACCTTGTTGAGAGAATGGGTCATCGAGCGTCGCAACAGCCCTTCCATCATTTTATGGGGTTTACAAAACGAAAGCAGCCTGCCTGAGGAATTTGCCAGGGAATGCACACAGCTTATCCGGCAACTTGACCCCACCACCTCTTCACAGCGGTTGGTGACTACTTGCAACGGCGGTGAAGGCACGGACTGGGATGTGGTTCAGAATTGGTCGGGCACGTACAGCGGTGATCCGAATGCTTATGGCCGGGAGCTTTCGCAGCAACTGTTGAACGGTGAATATGGTACCTGGAGAAGCATCGACCTGCATACCGAAGGTGGTTTTGTTCAGCAAGGCATACAGAGTGAAGATCGTTTCTGTCATTTGATGGAACAAAAAATCGGGTTGGCTGAACACTATCAGGACAGCCTGTGCGGTCAATTCCTCTGGTTGTTTAACTCTCATGAAAATCCGGGCCGCATCCAGAACGAGGAAGGATTCCGTGCTATTGACCGGATCGGACCATACAATTACAAAGGATTGTTTACTCCCTGGGGTGAACCGGTCGATGCGTATTACTTATACCGTAGTAACTACGCTCCAAAGGAAACGGAGCCGATGGCCTATATCGTTTCGCATACCTGGCCAGACCGCTGGACAACTACCGGGTTGAAAGACAGCATCATCGTCTATTCCAATTGCGATTCGGCGGAACTCTTCAATGATGTGAACCACTGCTCATTGGGTACACGTGTCAATAAAGGAAAAGGAACTCATTTCCAATGGGATGGTATTACTGTAAGCTACAATGTATTGCAGGTTGTTGGTTATGTGAATGGAAGAATCGCAGCCAAAGACTATATACTGCTGAACCATCTGCCGAAATCCCCCCATTTCGATGACCTGTATTATACGCCGTTTCAGGATGACCAACTTTCCCTGAAACCAGTTTCTCTGAAAGCCCAACCTGACTATCTTTATCTGTACCGCGTGAATTGCGGTGGTCCTGACTACACCGATGTGCATGGACAACTATGGCAGGCAGACAGAACCTTGACAGATTCAACGTGCTGGGGTTCCCTTTCCTGGACCGATCACTTCGAAGGCCTGCATCCCTACCTGGCCAGCCAGCGGACCACCAATGACCCGATAGCCGGCACGACCGACTGGAAACTGTTCCAGACTTTTCGTTACGGTACAGACAAACTCACATACTGTTTTCCTGTGAAGCCCGGAAAATACCTGGTTGAATTGTATTTCACCGAACCGTGGTATGGAGCAGGCGGAGGCATGAACTGCGATGGCTGGCGTCAGTTTGATATAGCTGTAAACGGAGAGACAGTTATCCGTAAACTTGATATCTGGCGCGAAGCCGGACATGATGGTGCACTAAAAAAAACCGTTATGGTATATGTGACGGGTACCAAACTTGAACTGAGCTTTCCAAACACAACATCAGGTCAGGCCATCCTGTCGGCCATTGCACTAGCAACCACTGATGAATCTGCCCGGCCGGCCAGTCCGTCAACAGGTTTGATCCTGTGTACTGATACTGCTGGAAATCAACCGGATAAATCAGCTTATTGGCTTGCTACAGGCGATAAACTGTATGTTCTGGATACCGTATTTTTCAGTAAATTACCACCCGCATTATATGGTGCTGAATGGATCAGACCACACGCTGGGAATACTTTCCGGACGTGTTCGTTGGAAATCATGCAAGACGCATCACTATACTTGGCTGTTTTAGCGGGAACAATCATTCCTGAAGGATTTGAAGCAACCACGCTGACCATTGAAAATTCCAGGGGAGAGGTCTACTCTCTTGCTGTAAAGCCTGTTGCAAAAGGGTCTACCATGTGTCTGGAAATACCTGTCTCAGCTATTTTACTGGCTGTTCCTTACATCAAGACCATACAGGAAACCACCAGCAGGCCTGATCTCCGTCTGGAAGCCGAAGACGCCGGCTATAGTGGTCCGGTTAAAAAAGGATTGGTGTATAGAGACAAAGCGTGTGTGGCCATTGAAAAGCCTGGCAAGGTGTGTCTGGAATGGCTTGTTACACCGGGTCTTGCTGGCGTGTACAACCTTCGTTTCCGATACCGGAACGTCACTGATAAGCCGCTGAATCTGCGCATTCAAGTCCTGGCATCTGATGACAGGGTGTTACGGGATGATATAATGACCTTTCCGCCGGCCAGTGAAAAATGGCGTGTCATCAGCACAACAACGGAAGCGTCCATCAATGCCGGTCGTTATCGCGTACGTCTGGAATCAGAGGACGCTACAGGATTATGGATGGATTCGATGGATTTTCAATGAAAAATGACACGACTAACCTTAAACTAACCAATATGAAACGAGCATGTTTGTAAAATCGCCCGAGCGTGGTATAATTAGGGCATGCGGCGTTCCATACTACCTTAATTTAAAAATAGATATTATAGTATGAAACGAGCATGCCTGTACCAGGCACCCAAGCAGATGATAATCGGCATGCGGCGTTCCATCTGGCCTTAAAC
>Ga0153915_10000951_pt1 | contig 26749 bp, 24 predicted proteins | sample Opewatmetagenome_2_FD_107003 | JGI IMG/M metagenome (GOLD analysis project Ga0153915, IMG submission 107003) | Freshwater wetland microbial communities from Ohio, USA - Open water 3 Core 3 Depth 3 metaG | ecosystem: Environmental > Aquatic > Freshwater > Wetlands | place: USA: Ohio, Lake Erie...
AAAAATGTTAAATCTTGTCGTTTGTTTAAAACAGGTTCCCATGGTTACGGAATTGCCGTGGGATGAAGAAACCGGCACATTGCGGCGTGACCTTGCCGCCGGTATGATGAATCCGGCCTGCAAACACGCTCTGGAAGCCGCGCTGCAAATCAAAGAAAAAATTTCCGCGAAAATTACGGTAATAACCATGGGACCGCCGGCCGCCGGGGAAGTGTTGTATGAGGCGCTGGCTCTGGGAGCGGATGAAGCTATCCTTATTTGTGACCGGATGCTCGCAGGGTCGGATACTTTTGCCACGTCTCTGATATTGAAAGAGGCGATAAAAAAGAAATGTCCGAAATTTGATTTGATTCTGTGCGGAGCTTACACAGCGGACAGTGAAACCGCGCAGGTCGGACCTCAACTGGCGGAAGAACTGGATTTACCGGCCGCGGCGTATGTGGAACGGCTGGAAATATCGGGTAAGACGTTGCGTGTTCGCCGGATGGTGGATAATTTCCGCGAAACACTGGAGATGGAGTTTCCTGCGCTGGTAACAGTATCAATGGAGAATTACAGACCGCGCTATGTAAAACTTACCGGTCTGGAAAACGCGTTTGAAGAAAACGATGTTATTGTTCTGGATGCAAAATCACTGGGGTTTACCGCTTCATCAATAAAAACAAAAGGCTCACGCACCAGAGTGCGCAGGGTCTTTTTAAGGAAAGCGCATAAAGGAAACGTACTCCTGCAGGGCGCGGCATCTAACGTTGTTAATGAATTTCTCGATAAGTATCAAAGAAAAATCGGCACGGCAATAGGCAAGTCCATTGAGGAAAAAGATTCCGGTGATGAAAAATAAACAGAAAAGCATTTGGGTATTCGGCGATTACCGCAACTATTATCAAAACCGTGTAACCCTTCAGTTGATTGCCAGGGCGGTGGCTCTGGCCAAGACCATCAACGCGGAAGTCTGCGCGCTGATTTTCGGCCACGAGATTGACGAATGGATTATGGAATATACGGCTCACGGGGCGGATAGGATTCTGGCGATTGATGATCCTGCCCTGAAGAGTTACAGCACGGAAAAATACCTGGCAATTATTGAAGCTCTCGCCAAAAAAAGAGACCCGGAAATTATCCTGATCGGCGCTACCGACTTTGGCCGCGAGTTTGCGCCTCGGCTGGCCAAGCGTTTGAAAACAGGATTGTCGGCTGATTGCGTCGGGCTTGATATCACAGAAGAAGGATTGTTGTTGCAGATAGCGCCTTCATTTGGCGGCAATATGCTCGCCGAAATCGTTACGGAGCGCCACCGTCCCCAGATGGCCACGGTGCGGCCGGGAACATTCAAGGAAATACCGCATGATTATGCAAGAAAAGCAATTGTCGAGCGTTTGCCTCTGATGAAGAATCTGCCGAAATCACGGGTTCGCCTTATTGAATATGAACGTTCCGTGGAAAAAGAACATACCATTGAAAACGCTTCCGTTATCGTTTGCGGAGGACGCGGCATGGGCAACAGGGAAAAGTTTAAAAAACTGAGGGATCTGGCCAAACTTCTGGGAGGCGATGTGGGCGCTACCAGGCCGGTGGTGTATGCCGGTTGGGCCGATCACGGCGCTCTGGTGGGTCAGGCCGGAAAACACATCAAACCGAAAATCCTTTTTTCCTTCGGCATCAGCGGCGCTATTCAGCATACGGCGGGACTTGGTGAAGCCGATTTTATAGTGGCGATTAATAAAAATCCGCAGGCAACGATGATGAAAATGGCGGATGTCGCCATTGCCGCCGACGCGAGTGATGTTCTAAATAACTTAATTAAAGAGTTGAAAAAACGTATAAGGGAATAATTTTATATTAAGGAGATATTTGTATAATGATCAAATCCAGACTTTGCGACCTCATCGGAATCAAATATCCTATCATTCAGGCGGGCATGGGTCCTTTCAGCAACAACAACCTTGGCGTAGCGGCGGCCAACGCCGGAGTGCTGGGCTTGTTCTCCACGAGCGGTTTGTGCAATAAGGATTTTCTGCCGTTTGTCTACAATGATTGGATCAAGAGCGCCGATGCCAATCCGGAAGATGACATTACGGTTGCGATAGAAAAATTGCTGAAGAAAGCATATCGACTGACTAAAGACAAAAACGGCATATTCGGCATTAATGTGATGGTGTCCGCGGAGTTGCTTTTTCAGGCGCAGATCATTATTGATACGGCAATTCGGGTGCGGGCGGCAAATCCGGGTATGGAAAAACACTTCAAGGTTATATTCACCTCGGCAGGCGATCCGGTTCCGTGGCGCGAAAAGATCAAGGGAGCGGGTTTTACATGGATGCATGTGGTGCCGTCTGTCAAGGGCGCACTGCGATGCAAAAAAGCAGGTGTCGATGTTATCGTGGCTTCCGGACACGAGGGAGGATTTCACACATCATGGGAACCGGTGCACTCTATGATACTTCTACCGGCGGTGGTGGAAGCTGTTTCCGATGAAAAGACACTGGTATGCGGAGCCGGCGGCTTTTGCGACGGTAAAACTCTGGCTGCGGCCATGGTGATGGGCGCAGATGGCGTGCAGATGGGAACACGTTTTCTGGCAACGCAGGAAAGCGATTTTCCCCGGATTTGGAGACAAGGTGTTGTGGATGCAGGCGACAGGGGCACGCTTGTTGCCCGTGGATTTGTAGGACCGGCGCGCTGGATAAAGAATCCGCGCAGTGAAGAGCACGCAAAGAACACGCTGCAGAAATCACCCGGATGTTTTCTGGGAACGCCCGATGATATGGCGACGCTGGATATGTCGTTGATTATGTTTGAGCTTGACTCTATGAAGGCTGCCTATGATGGTGACAACGAGAAGGCTCTCTTAGCTGCCGGCGAAGCGGCGCAGCGCATCAATGACATGCCCAAAGTAGACGATCTGGTGCAGGCGATGATGAAAGAAACAGAAAACATACTCAAAAGCGTGCAAACAAAGATGCTCGCTTGAGACCATTCCTAAATCAAAGCGCTATCTTTGTTGGCTCGAAGTCGGCTTCCTCAACGTATTGTCATATACGCCTCGTCGCCTCCTCCATGCCGCCTCAATATCATCTTTGATTTAGAAACGGTCTAGGATAGGATAAATAAAAAGCCGGAGATCAACTCCGGCTTTCTTTATTCCATTTAATTTGTTTTACTTAAGAGAATTAAGTCTGGATGCAATTAAGTATGCTGTCGCCAGAATTCACTATGCGCAAAAAAGAATCACCATGTATGCTACTGCTAATATAATCGGTTCAACAAAAAGATATATAATTATCATTGTTCTTGCTGGTGCCGTTCCAGTAGTTTTATTGCTAAAAGCTTTGTCAACCAATGAGAATTGTTTCCATCCTAGCTGTTTTTCAATTTCGAGGATTCGATGTATTTTAATCTGAGATATAGACCGATGCCTTTTAAACCACAAATAAACTAAATAATTTGTCAATGATACGAAAATTATAACAAAAGGAAACAAGTATAAAAACATGCTCCTTTCTTTGCTCAAAATTCCAAATGACAGTCCGATTAAAATCAATACGCCAGATTGAATAATAGATCCGAACCTCAGATTAATGTCGTCATAATGTATTATCATTTCTTGGGTTTTACCATATTCATTAATCAATGATTCATGATTTTTATTATGGGTATTGTCCATCTTTGCTCCGAAATCGTTATATGTGTCTTTAATAATAATTTAAACGCCGCAGGTTTGCGGTATAAACCACTCAAAATTACTTTAAAGGCTGTGCTTTTCAAAAAAATAAGGATTAATATTTGTTGTCTAGCATAAAAATAACAATTTGGGAAATAAGAAACAAAGGGGCTGTTCCCCGAACAGCTCGCAATTATGGGTTGCCGCCTGGCCGCCTCGATATCATCTTTGATTTAGAAAGGTCTAGAATAGAGCAAATAAAAAAGCCGGATATGTTCCGGCTTTTTTATTCCTTTTGATCATCAAAGATTTGAAAGGTGTAATCCCAAAAATCAATCTTATACATTCTGAGGCTAATTTCCCAGAGCTTTCGGTCGCAGTCCCGGACGAAATCTATAAACCCCACTGAAAGTAACGTTCATTCCGCCACATTTAGCATTATCTTTAGCAATTATATATTTCCCAATTCGACGAAGGGTAGCTCGGCATTCTCCTTCTTGGTTTGTCAACCGACCACCGTTCGGGACTCCTTGAAAATTCAAATCTCCGAAATGGGGAGATAGGCCTGCAGTCCATATAGCATGTCCATCAATGTTCACACGGTTATCGATAACAGTTATGTTAAATCGTGCCCGCTCATTTTGCCAAACCCCAGCCCACGCCTGAGGCTCTGGAGGTACAGTGTGTGAATCTCTTTTCCAGTGAGAAACAGGCAACCATCCGGTTTTTACCTCCAATGGCCGCTTGCCCGGAACAGCTACACAGACCCATGCATCTTTTCGCATTAACTCAAGCCCGCCCACCCCTGATTGTAAGGGTTGCTTGCAATTCGTTGCTTTCTCAAAACCAAGTATCTCATTAGTAAGGCACAGATGCTCATTTACTCCAGCACTTGTGTGACCTGAAGCAACGTTATCTACTGTTAAGTCCATTTCACTACAAATAGTTGCAGTTGCTGTGACACCCATCGGATACAAAAGGGCCAAGATACAGATTAAAATAGCTCTGAAAATCATGCATTTCTCCTTCCATACGATTTTTAGAAAAGATTTTTGCAATTGCTGTCCTAACGTTGTTTATATAGATCTATGTTAATATCGCAAACACCGCAAATTTACGGCATACCCCTCGCGCTGAAATTTACTTTTTATATCACTTTCAAAAATATTAAGGATTAATGTTTGTTTTCTAGCATAAAAATAAAATATGAGAAAGAATTTATAGTGCTGGATATCGGCCTCCAAGACTTTGTCGTAATTAACTTTCCGTCATTTCTAGAAATCTTGATTCTCGTAATTCCAAAGTCTGAAGATTCCTCACATACGTTCGGAATGACATTTTTTCCTATTGTGACACAGTCTCTCCGCCGGTATGACAAAAATCGATGGTTTATTCAGGAGATGAGGTTCTGAAGTAACGAGCCCCTACGAAAATCAGCATGGCCGCGAAGATCAGACGCAGGGTTTCATTCGGGATCACATGGGCGGCATTGCCCCCGATGTAGGTACCTAAAATAATGCCGGGGATAAGACTCCAGAGGATTCCTTTTTCCACATTTCCCATTTTCCAGTGGGTGAATGCGCCGATAGCGCCTGCGGGAACCATAACCAGAAGCGATGTTCCCTGCGCGATATGCTGGGTCAAGCCGGTCAGGATAACCATGACGGGAATCATGATCGTGCCGCCGCCCACACCCATCATTCCGGAAAGAAATCCTGTCACTGCGCCGGTTATTAAGAAAATGATTATTTTGGCATAAACGGGAACGGCGCCGATAAAGCTGGTCAGATACGGTTTCAAAATCAGGAGAACGGAACAGAAAATTAAAAATGCCCCGAAATATATTTTTAGTTTCTTTCCCGTAAGAGCATTGCAGTAACGCGCGCCCAGAGGCGCTGTGAATACCGCCATCAGGGCCAAAAGAGCGGCTGCGGTGAAATCGACAGACCCGTTCGAGGCATAGGTTATCGCTCCGCCGATTCCCGTGAAGACCAGCGCAACCAGACTTGTGCCGTGAGCCTTGTGCTGGGTCAACTTCAAAACTTCGACCATCAGCGGAATCATAATCAAACCGCCGCCGATGCCAAGAATGCCGCCGAATATGCCGGCGGTAAGTCCGATGAATAAACTAGTGATTATTGTTGCCATTATGCATTTTCCCTCTTGCGAGCGATGCGAAAATACCGCCGCCGCAGATAACAGCCAGGATGGCAAAAATAAATTTGGCGCTCTTCAAAAGGAGAAAGCTGTTCGCTTCTGAAATCGGATGATCTCCTAAAAAAACGGCGAAAATCAGCATGGTGATTCCCATGCTGGACATTTGACCGATAAGCCTCATTGTGCCCAGAGTGGCGGAAGCAACGCCGAAATATTTTTTTTGCACGGAGCTCATTGTGGCGTTGACATTGGGTGAGGAGAAAAGCGCAAAACCTATGCCCAGCAAAACGAGGCAAAACAAAATGTATGCGACACTTGTCTTGCTGCTCAGAAAAATAAGCAGGACAAGGCCCGTTACGGTAAGGGTCATGCCTATGGATGAAATGATCTGCGGTTCAAAACGATCGGACAATTTTCCGGCAAGAGGTGAAAGAAACGCCTGAACAACAGGAGCGGCAATAAGAATGATGCCCGTATGTGACGGAGTCAGCATTTTAATATGCTGCAAATAAAGGCTGAGTAGAAATGTAATGGCAAATGTGGCGCAGTAATTAATCAATGCGGCCAGATTGGAAAAGGCAAAAACCCTGTTGTTCCAAAACAGGTGTATATCCACTAAAGGAAATGGACTCTTCAACTGCTGAAATATAAAAAGAGCCAGAAAAGTAACGCCTATGCCTATTAAAAATCCCGCGTTGAGTGACGGCAATTGGGAAAAACCGTACATTAAAGCAAAAAGAGCGATTCCGTAAATCAGGGAACCGGTAAAATCAAAACCTTCGCTGTTTGTTTGCAACCAGTCTTCCTTAATAATTGAATTAACAATTATTATAATAATCAAACCCAAAACAGCCGTAAAAAGAAAAATATATCTCCATCCGAAATGCTCTGTAAGCAATCCCCCGATAAAAGGACCAATTGTCAATCCGATATATACGGCTGCCGTGTTGATTCCTATTATTTTACCGCGTTCTTCGGGAGGATAAGCTGAAATAAGCAAGGCAGTGCCGGTACTGAAAATCATTGCGCCGCCGATCCCCTGCAGGACGCGGGCGGAAATTAAGAAAAATTGCGAGGGAGACCAGATGCAAAATGAAGAAGCCACGGTAAAAATCAAAGCTCCATAGAGATAAAATCTTCTGCGTCCATAGATGTCGGCCAGCCGGCCAAGGGGAATTAGGGTGATAGCGGCGGCCAGAATAAAGGATGTCGCCACCCAGCCCAGAGACAAGGCTGTCATGGATAATTCTTTGGCGATAGCAGGCAGGGCAACATTAACCGCTGAACCCATAAACGGCGTTAAAAATGAACTCAGCGTTGTAACCAGAAGGATATAAAATTGTGTTTTGTTTTTTGCGATCTTCATTTGATATTTTTTATGGTGGTCTTTTACTTACAGGGAAAAGTTTTTTTAAAGAGTTGGGGGAAATTATCTTTGCCGCAGGCCATCATAAGAGTTAAAGGCATGACTTTTTTTGCCTGTTTAAGCATTTTTTCCGTCAGGTCGCGAATATCCCACTGTGCGTGCCGGTCCGCGCGCAGGCGCGCCAGATGATACATTTCCCGTGCATTGAATTTCATCAGCACACGTTTGCGGTGCGCGTTGGTCAAGACATAAGCGGCTGCAAGCGGCGCTTTTTCCCTTACTTTCTCGTATGTGTTTTGCGTCTGGCGCATAATTTCCAGAAAATCCTTTTGCTGTCCGATGGCTTTAATGGAGGGAGGCACGGTTACGCCCAGTTCAAGATTATATTCCTGAGCTATAATGGTGGATATACGGTGTCTCTTTAACTGGGCAAAGCAACTGGAACTCAAGATCAGTTCAAATTGCAGATCAACATTTTCCAATTCCCGCAGTACTGCATCGTGCGCCTGCAGATTTCTGAAAGCAGTTTTAAACAAAGTTCTTTTTTCACCCGGAGTCATCCTGCCCGCCATGTTCAAACACCTGGAGTAAGTTATGCCGGAGGAAGAAAACAGCAAAGCGGCGGCAATCCGGTTATCGGCAGCTGGAGAGAAAGAAGTCAATTGCGCTTCAGATAATTTTTTAGAGCTGGAGAGATATTTTTTAAATAAAACAGAAACTTGTCCACGCAAATTTTGTCTTACGAATTTGTCGTAATCCGTGGCCTGAGTGTAACGGATCAGAGAAGGCGCGATTTCTTTTGTTGCCGCGTATAAATTTTCGCTGTATTCCCGTGCTTCAGCAAAAGGCAAGGCGGCCAGACGTCTGAGCATAAGCTCCAGATTGCGGGCGTTGATGGTCATACCCAGTTGTGTTTGGGTTGCGATGGATATCGCATAGCGGGCATCTTCCTTGGCCCATCCTTCCAGAAGAGACTTGCTGGCAGGGTCTTTTGCTAAATCTTTATGTTTTTCAAAAATGTACGGTCTTAATTTTTCATAAAGCGAGCGATAATAGTCATTTTGCATCTCGACTGTTGCAATAAACAAATCAGTCAGATTGGCCTGCCTTATTTCTTCGGGGATGACGAAATCTTTGTTGAAGAGAACATAACGCTGCGATTTTTCCGTAAATGAGCATAAACGGAACTTTTCAATTTCTTCCACAAGCAGCCTCGATACGCCGATAACGTCAATATTAAATACGGCATGTTCGGCAACGGAACTGTGCCCCATTTCAAAAACGATATTGCGGTTGGAGAGGCGCGCCTTTTCCACCTCTTCGCGGGAGATTTCGCGCAATTCATTGACAGGTTTCGCGCTGCGGCTGATGCGGGCATAAGCCGCAGATATGGTTTCCGGTGTTAAATCCTGCGTCAGCCCGCTTTTGTCCTTCAGCGTGCGGATGATGTCGTAATCAATGTTGTAGCCGGCAAGAAGAATTTTCATAATTTACAAGCTCACAAGTTCCACGCGACCCAGCGTGCGTCCGAGAAATCGTTCGCCGATTGTCTGAAAGCGGAATGGCACATCGCTTACACAAAACAGATAATCAGGCGGTGTGTTGTTTTTATTGCCTATCTTCTGTTTATCAATCAAATCCGCGGCAATATCGGCCATTGCTTCCGCCGAATCAACCAGATTGACTGATTTTCCCGCTATATCCTGCAATAAAGGTTTTAAAAGAGGGTAATGCGTACAGCCAAGAACAAGCGTGTCAATTTGTTCGGCAATAACGGGTTTTAAATATTCCTGCGCGATAAGCTTTGTTGCCGGATGATCGAACCATCCTTCTTCCACCAGAGGCACAAAAAGAGGGCAGGCCTGCGAAAACACCTTTGCTTCTTTATCCAGAAGATGGATAGCGCGGGCGTAAGCGTTACTGTTGATCGTTGCCGGTGTGCCTATTACTCCGATTGATTTAGTGACGGTTATTTTAGTGGCAATGCGGGCGCTGGCGTCAATAACTTCCAGGACGGGCACGGGGGATAAATCGGCAATTGTCTGATGGGCGACTGCCGCCATGGTGTTGCAGGCGACAATCAGTAATTTTACATCTTTCTTAATCAGGAATTCGGTAATTTGCGCCGCGTAACGGTTTATCGTTTCCACTGATTTGATGCCGTAAGGCACGCGCGCGGTATCGCCGAAATAAATGATATTTTCAAAAGGCAGGCGTTCCATCAAAGAACGGACGACTGTCAGACCGCCAATGCCGGAATCGAATACGCCTATGGCGCGATTTGTTTTTGAATCCATCGGTTATTCTTCAAGATTTAATTTTAAAAAATATCAATACCGGAGAAATGTTTATCATAACTGATCAAAATATAGCAAGATTTCTTATAATGTATTTATCAGAGAATCGTTCAAGGTAAGTATTTATTTCACCTTGATCTTTTTGTGATTTAACAATAAAAATCAATATTATTTTTATTGCGCTGATAAATCAATATTTGTTTAACGGGAGTTTATATGGGCAGGCATGCAAGTCATTACCATATGGTTGCGGCGGATATGATCGGCAGTTCCCGATTTTTGAGGGATAACAGGGATGAATTGTATAAAATTGTACTCGATGATTTCTATAAAATGGTGCGCAGCACCCAGCTTGCTTTGTCAAAAAAATACCGTTTCATTGAGAAGGACAGGCTCGCCGGTATTTACCCGATAGGGGGCGACAGTTTCTGGATGTTTGTACCGGCTTCCAGGGAAGATAAGATTGTCGAAGACAGTTTTTCCTTTACGACAAATGTAATCCATAACATCAAAAAAGAATTTACCCTGAGATTCAACGTTTACGGACTGGGAATCAGAATCGGCGTTCACACTACGGTTAAGGAGAAAATGGCCGACGGGTCGACCGGATGGGTAAACATCGATGAAGGAGTAGGCAAGTTAAAAAAGGATGAAGTTTACAAGATGCCTCTGTTCAATCGGATATTCAGTCGTGATTTCGTTGTGGCGCGAAGGCTGGAACAGGCATCGCAGGAGAAAATATTCGCGTCCAACATATTGTTCAGCAAAGAATTTGTCCATAGAATGATCGATTACGGCGGAATTTCAAGCTCACGGCGTATCGATCAAAAAATTCATATAAAACTGAAGGACGGTTCGAAGCTGGTTTTCGCCCGGCGTTTTGTACCCGAGGTTGCTACAGAAACTATCAGGGAAAAACTTGAGGAATGCCGTGTAAACGAATTTTATGAATTCGTTAGCTAGCGCATTCCCCGTAGCTTGCTACGGGGGTAAGCGAGCGAATATAGAATTATAATTTACCTTGAGAATCGAAGATTCTCCGCGGAAAGCCTGCGAGAGCTTCAATTAATATAAGTTCGCCTCTTTTTATAAAGAAGCAGTGTTCAGATGTCTCTCTGCTGCGGTGTAAGTTCCCGTTTTGCGTAATCGGCGTAGATTTTTTCTTTGATAAAAAGATTGAATAAATCTTTGTCAATTTGATTATCTTTGACCATGAACTCCATTATTTTTAAAGCCTCGGATAAGGTCTTGCCTTCTTTATATGGCCGGTCCTTCGCTGTAAGCGCTTCGAAAATATCCGCTATGGCGATAATTCTCGACTGCAGCGGTATTTCGTCTCCCTTAAGACCGAAAGGATAACCGGAACCGTCAATATTTTCATGATGGGCGGCGGCATAAGCCGCGACATCACGCATTTTTCTGGGGAAGGGGAGCCCAGAAAGTATTTTATGTGTAACGAGAACGTGATTGTTGATAATATTTCGCTCTTTTTCGTTGAGCGTACCGCGCCGCACGCATAAATTATTAACCTCATCTTCCGAAAGAAGAGATCTTGTCCGGCCTCCCAGATTCAACCGGCGTTTGGCAATTTCCTTTATTCTGGCGATCATTTCATCATTTAAAAAATCTCCGCCTTTATTTACTTCCAGCAAAAACTGATATTCCTTATCCAGGGCTTTAGTTTCCGCATCATTGTTTCTGGCGGTTTTGTCGATCTTCCTGCCCTTTTTGTTTCCGGATTGATTTGACGGAAGATAATCTTTTTTGATCAATTCCAAACGCATTTTAATTTCATATATGCGGTCGTGCACTGTCTGCAGTTTTGTTTCTTTATCTATGACATGTTCGGGAGTTGTAATTTTTCCCACATCATGCAGCCATGCGGCCATGCGCAGTTCCTGCATCTGATCATCAGAAAATTTCAAATCGGTAAAAGGTTTTTGCCGTGTTTTGTTGATTTTTTCGGCAATTGCCATTGTCAATTCAGCGACGCGGCGAATGTGTCCGCCCGTGTAGGGTGATTTTTCATCAATAGTGAAAGCGATTGTTTTAATAAACGATTCCAAAAGATTTTCCAGATCATGAATCAGACGGCTGTTGGAAAGAGCCACCGCCGCCTGTGACGCCAGAGAAAGAATAATCTCCTGTGATTCGGATGAAAAATTTATTATTTCGCCGGTTGCGGGATCAAGAGCGTTCAGGAGCTGTAAAACGCCGATAATGTCATTTTCATGATTACGCAGCGGCGAGACCAGCATTGATTTCGAACGGTAACCGGTTTTTGTGTCAAACTTCTTTGCTCCCAGAAAATTGAAACCCTCGGCATCATAAACATCTTCAATACTTATAGTTTTACCGGAAAAAGCAGAATAGGCGCAGACATTGGCCTTGTTAACGCTGCCGTCGCTGTTTGTTAATTTAACAGGCGGCCATGTAATGGCGCTTCCGGAGCCGCCCATGCGAATTTTCAATGAATCGTTCTGGATGATCGCAAATCGAAGCTCGGTTTCATCGTCCGGCATTATATAGAGCGTGCCCGCATCGGCATTGGTCAATTTTCGCGCCTCTTCCACAATTATTTCCAGAAGACGGTTGATATCTTTTTCGCCGGAAAGAGCCACACCGATTTGAATAAGGCGCTTTATTTGATCATCATAGGTGAGATGGCGGTTTTTATTTTTTTGTTTCATACATATTCTTTGAAATTATCTTCGTTGTTTCCCTTGAGAATGCGGTTAAAATCCAAAAATGAGAATAACAACAGGAATGGCGGGAAATTGTATTTACAAATATATTTTACTTTTCAGCTTTTTCATGCTCTCCCCGGTAAATTTTTCCATTTCAACTTTGAACGACCAGCCGTCGGATATATCATTTACAATCAAAGCATTGTCAGGACAATTATTTACACATTCCAGGCAGGCGATGCATTTTTCCCTGTCGGCTTCGCCGGTTTTGGCTTTTATTGCTTCGGTGGGACACATTTCCTCGCACAGCATACACATGCTGCAACTTTCTCCGTCCCTGGTGGGCAGCTGGGTAATCACGCTGAATTTTAACGCTTCCAGAGAGTCAAGCTGTTCTTCGGTATACTGAATTTTTTCCAGTACGGCTTTATCCTCGCCGGTAAATCGTTTGTAAGTTTTTCTGGCAAATTCCTTCGCATCGTCGAAATAGGAGTCATCCGTGATATCTTCCCTTGCCTTTTGGCCGGAGCGTTTAAAGGAATAGAAACCTATAAATTCAGCCGAGGAAACAATGGTAAAGTTTTGATTTTCCAGTAACTGTCTGGTGGAATAATGAGTCGGGTGAACACCGAAACCGCCGTAGGTAAAGAATGTAGAACATTTTTTCCCCTGGCCGTTCAAAGTTTTAATCCAGTCCTTCACTACTCTGGGAGAGCGCCATGCATGAATTGGTATTCCAAACACTACCGCGTTAAAAGGCCTTAAATCAATAGTAATTTGTCTGTTTGCCTGGGAAGTTATATCATGCATGCTGACCTGACTCCCCAGCTTTAAGAATGTGGTTCCGATTACTTTTGCGATTTTTTCGGTTATTCCCGTGGGTGAAAAATACAATATCAACAATTTCATGCTTCATCACTAAATATAAAAACTTCGTTCTTTCCGGCTTATGATTAAGCCTTAAAACCGGACAGACCGTTAAAATCCAAAGTAGCCAGATAATCCTTGACTGTTTCGGCGCGCCGGATTTGCACGACTTCACCGCTTTCTCTTAACAGCAGCTCCGCCGAACGAAGCTTGCCGTTATAATTAAAGCCCATGGCAAAGCCATGAGCGCCTGCATCATGAATTACAATAATGTCGCCCTGTTCCAGCTTCGGCAATTTACGGTCAATGGCAAACTTATCGTTGTTTTCACACAGCGATCCTGTCACATCATAGACAAAATTACGAGGTTTGTTTTCCTTGCCCATAACAGTTATGTGATGGTAAGCGCCGTAAAGAGCGGGACGCATCAGGTTGGCCATGCAGGAATCAAGACCGGCGAATTTTTTATAAGTGTCCTTGATATGCAGAACACGGGAAACAAGATAGCCATAAGGGCCGGTGATATAGCGGCCGCATTCCGTGAACAGCTTAATGGGGGCAAGGCCGTTGGCAGCAATTATTTGTTCATATTTATTTTTAATGCCTCGGCTCATTGCCTTTAAGTCTATGCGTTTTTGTTCCGGCCGGTAAGGAATTCCCACGCCGCCGCCGATATTGACAAATTCAAATTTGATTTTCAGCTTTTGTGAAATTTCCACTATCAGTTGAAACAGTATTTCCGCCGTTTCCACGAAATAAGCGGCGTCGAGCTCATTGGAAGCGACCATGGTGTGAATGCCGAATCTCTTGACGCCTTTATCTTTGCAGATTTTATAACCTTTGAACAGCTGCTCCCGCGTGAAACCATACTTTGCTTCCTCCGGATGGCCGATAATATGATTTCCTTTTTTCAAACGGCCGGGATTGTAGCGGAAGCAAATTAACGAAGGAAGCCCCGCGTATTTTTCCAGATAGTCGATATGGCTGATATCATCTAAATTGATTATGGCTTTTAATTTTTTAGCCAGCAGAAAATCCTCCACGGGCGTGTCATTGGAGGAAAACATGATTTCTTCACCTGTTATGCCGGTTTTTTGCGCCATGATCAATTCCGCCAGTGAACTGCAGTCCGCGCCATAAGCTTCCTTATGAAGAATTTTCATCAGGTAGGGATTGGGAGCCGCCTTGACGGCGTAAAATTCTTTAAAGCCTTCATTCCAGGAGAATGCCTGTTTAAAAGCGCGCGCGTTTTCGCGAATCGCTTTTTCATCATAAAGGTGAAAGGGCGTAGGATATTTTTTAATTATTTTTTCAATCTGATTTTTTGTAAAAGGCAACAGCTTTTCGGGCATGAAGCTCTCCTTGGTTAAATAAAATAATTTTATGCAAAATACATGGTAAAAACAAATCTACGGCAAAAAATGAAAATTATCAATATTATTTTGAGGAACTGACAGATTAATACAGAAGATTAAAAGATAAACTGTTTACAAAAAAGATAAGTAATTGAGGAAATAATGGCGGAAATGGGAATTGTTAGAATCCATGCCCAGATAATGTTTCCGGCAACGCCCCAGCGCACGGCGGAAAGTCTTTTGGTGGCGCCGACGCCGACTATCGCGCCGGTTATGGTATGAGTTGTGCTCACCGGTATTCCGGCAATGGAGGCCCCGATAATAGAACACGCTGCGGCGGCTTCCGCGCTGAATCCGCCAATTGGTTGAAGTTTGGTAATTTTTGTTCCCATCGTTTTAACAATGCGCCATCCGCCAAACATCGTTCCCATCGCGATGGTGGAGTAGCACATAATGATAATCCAGTAGGGAATGTTGAAGCTGGAGTTAATAAGTCCCTTACCGTAAAGGAGTATAGCGATGATGCCGATTGTCTTTTGTGCGTCATTCATGCCGTGACCCAGTGAATAGATAGCCGAAGAAACAAACTGTAATTTTCGATAAAGCTTGTCAGAACGGGCAATGTTGGAATTGCGGTTTAGATTGAGCGAAAGCGCCATAAACAGGAATCCTAAAAGCATGCCTATAGCCGGTGAAAGAACGATGAAGGCGGTAGTCTTTATAATACCCGACCAGACAAGCGTGCTGGTGCCTGCTTTGGCAATACCCGCGCCGATAAGGCCGCCGATTAAGGCATGCGATGAACTGCTGGGAAGTCCGAAATACCATGTTGTAAGATTCCAGATGATTGCGCCGCTAAGGGCGGAAAGAATAACCAGATTATCGACAATGTCGATGTGAATGATGCCTCTGCCGATAGTATGCGCTACCGCTGTGCCGATAAAAAAAGCGGCGACAAAATTAAAAAATGCCGCCCAGACTACAGCATATTTAGGAGAAAGGACACGAGTAGAAACGATAGTGGAAATGGAATTAGAAGAGTCATGAAAACCATTGATAAAGTCGAAAACAAGCGCGACAAAAACAAGAAAAATGACAAACGCCATTGAATCAAGCATGTTTCAGGACAATCCCCTCCACGATATTGGATACATCTTCACAAACGTCAATTGCTTCTTCCAAAAGTTGAAAAATATCTTTCCATTTAATAAGCTCAATTGCGTCTTTTTCATTTTCAAAAAGATTGGCCATGATGGTTCTTAAAGTAATGTCGCCGGCATTTTCCAGCGTGTTAATTTCCACGCAAGCCGCGAGAATCGTTTCGGAGTTTTTCATATTGCGCATGGCGTGAACAATACTTTTTACTTTTTTTATAGCGTCATTGAGTATTTGGGCCTGTTTTATTATTTCATCGGAGGATCTTTTGACTTTATAAAGATGGATGCGGACGGCAGTGGCTTCAATAACGTCCATGATGCTGTCCATTTTGTTGACAAGAGCGTAGATATCTTCACGGTCTATCGGCGTAAGGAAAGTCTTATGCATTTTTTCATATGTTTTATGGGTAATGCCGTCGGCTTCATGTTCAACCTCTTTGAGCTTGGCAACTCTTACATCGGAATAATCCCGGGTCTGGGCCATTTCCAGAAAAAGCTTGCCGCCCTCTTCAATTTTGTCTGCGAGCTCTTCAAAAAGTTCAAAAAAATCTTCTGTTTTAGGAAAAAGGCGCATGAGAATATCCTCCGGGCTCTCCTTTATGAATTTGTAAAATTTCTGGCAGTCCTCTAGCGAATTATCGGGGAAAATGCAAGTATTAAAACTGCAAAAACAACGCAAAAAGGCATTAATACCTTTTATTTAAGGGTCTTAGAGTATATAATTTTGCTGTCGCCTTCGGAATAAAAATTCTTTAAAAAAGCTTCCTGATGATAGCCGCAGCTTTCATAGAATTTGTGGGTTGGTTTATACTGGTCCCGGGATGAGGTATCCGCATATATTTGTGTGCCGCCGCTTATGTGAATTAGCTTTTCGGTTTCGTTCATAAGCAGTTTTCCCAGTCCGTGACCGCGCATATCTTTTAGCACGGCGATCCAGTAGATGTCGTAACTGGATTGAGTTGCAGGAATAAGACCGTAGCAGGTATATCCGACCACGCGATCTTCTTTTTCGGCAAATAAAAACCGGTAGGAACTGTCATGGGGCTGTGTAAGCTTCTCTTCCGCCAGTTCCAGCGCGATTTCTATTTCCTCGGCGGAAAAAAAGCCGCTGGATTTTACGATATCGGCAATGGCTCCGACATCGGAATGCTGAATTTGCTGACGGTAGATAAAATCACTCATAGAAAATCAACTTTGCGGTAAGCCCTCACGAAACATGAAGTAAACCGCGCCGACCAGACAAAGCCCGGCCCAGAGAAAGTCCAGCTTCAAAGGTTGTTTCATGTACATAACAGCAAAGCCGGCGAAGACAATCATGGTAATAACTTCCTGAATAACTTTGAGCTGCCCTAAACTGTAATACTGAAAACCGATTCGATTGGCGGGCACCTGCAAAACATATTCAAAGAAAGCTATACCCCAACTGAACAATATTACAAAAAATAAAGGTTTGCTATTGAAATTTTTCAGATGACCGTACCAGGCGAAAGTCATGAATAAATTGGAAAAGAAAAGGAATATAATTGTTTTTAACACTGAATCTGAATCTCCTGAAATTATTTGAAAGCGTTCTCGATTATCAAACCGATAGCCTCATGATATTTTATATTTGCCTGCCCAAGCGCGGCGGCAAATCCGGCATCAGGCGACAGGCAGGGATTGGAATTGATTTCCAATACCCAGGGTTTACCGTTATGATCAACCCGAAAATCTACGCGCGCGTATCCGCGCAAAGAAAAAAGATGCCAGCAGCGCAAAGCGATTTCACGCAAATCCGATATCAGATCGGCATCCTTTTCCGGGAAGTCGTATTTTCGTATGGTGTTGTTGTATTCAAAGGAATCCGCGATCCATTTGGCTTTATAATCCACAATTTTCGGCTTGTCCGGGGCGTAATCCTGAAATAACATTTCCGCCACGGGAAGTACCTCGACCCCTTCCCTGCCGGATATGAGGGCGACGTTGAATTCCCGACCGTCAATATAGGCTTCGGCATAGCAGGAGCCGCCGAGTATTTCTTCGCGAAGGGTCATTTCCTGTAAAAGATTTTCTTTGTTTGTGTAATTTATAAGAGAGTTTTCATCAAGGCCGATGGAAGCGTGTTCCCAGGAAGACTTGATTAAATAAGTATCGGCAGTATCTGTTCGGGAACCGAACCCTTCCTGATCCATCCATGATGGAGTGGCAATTCCGGCATCATGCATGATTTTTTTGGACAGGGGTTTATTGGATGTCTGAAAGACGGCTTGTGTGCCGCATCCGGTATAAGGAATCTTCAGAACATCGAGAACAGCCGGCGCGAAATAAATCAAACTTCCCCTGGAGTCCAGAGTTTCCACAATATTGAAAACGGCATACGGCTTTAATGATTTCAACATGGTTATTGTATTGTTCATGTTGAGTTCAAAAGGCAGAATAGTGGTTTCGTAATTGAGTGTGCTCAGCGCCCCGGCGATGGATTCGGCCTGTTGGAGGCAGTCAAGTTCGTCCTCACGGGCATCCGGAGAAATATCACTGTGCAGAATCACTATTCTTTTCATGGATACCTTTTGCCTTTTGATGATTATTGCCTGCAGCGCTTTAAAGCTGATTCAATTATAGCGCTGATTAATTCGTGATAGCTCATCCCGATTTTAGAACATAAAATGGGCAAATCCGAGCGAACAGGATTTAATCCGGCAAGAGAATTGACTTCCATGAAATGCGGAACGCCATTGGAGTCGGAGCGTAAATCAATACGTCCTGCGTCTTTTAAATCCAGTCCGCGCCAGGCCGCAAGTGAAATTTCCATAGCCTGCCGGGCTTCATCATCGCTGACCAGAACATACTGAACAAGTTTTTCGTAGTGTTCTTTGTTTTCGTATGAGTAGGCGTTCTTTTCCGCGTCGGGACGGAGAATTATTTCCAGTACTCCCAGAGCGCGGGCTTCCTGCCCTGTTCCCAGAATACCCACGGTAAATTCGCGGCCGGGCAAATATGTTTCTATCAGCACGGGTTGCCCAAAGGTGCGTAAGAGCTGTTTGCAGACCTTTTCCAGATTTTTACGGTTGGTTATTTTTGATGTCGATGTTATGCCCTTCCCCGTTCCTTCGGCTATGGGTTTGGCGAAGAGCGGAAAAGGAAGGACAACTTTTTCAATATCTTTTACGTTGCTGACTACGGCAAAGTCAGGCGTCGGTATTCCCTGGTCGCGTAGAATATGTTTTGTCGTCCCCTTTTGGAGGGAGATGGCGTGACCGAGCGGATCGGAAAAGGTATAGGGAATGTTATAGGCTTCCAAAATGGCGGGAACCTGCGCTTCACGACCGAAACCATACATGCCTTCGGCAATATTAAAAACGAGATCCCATCTGTCTTTCGCGACAAGCCGCCGGGTTAATGCTTTTATATTGCCGATCCGGTCAGCCTGAAAGCCGTTATCAAGAATTACTTTTTCAATTGCTTCTATTGTATCGGGAAGATCGAATTCGGCTGTTTCTTCCGAACTATATCCTTCTTTTAAATAGTCATCGCGTAAATCATAGGTTATGCCGATTTTCAGTTTCCTGGCTGCACGACTCAATGTGAAAATACCTGTCCCTGCAATAATCCCACCGGTTTAATGTATGTCCTTCAATTTTGCATGGTTGTCCGGATAGCGGAAAATATTGCCTTCGTAATTGCGGAGCAATAAAGCGCCATTTTCCCACCCTACCGCGTATTCCGGAAGCAGGGGAATTTTTCCGCCGCCGCCGGGCGCGTCAACAACATATGTAGGCACGGCATAACCGGTAGTGTGTCCGCGCATGCCCTGAATAATTTCCAGCCCCTTGCTTACCGGCGTGCGGAAATGGGAAGATCCTGGAATAGGGTCGCACTGGTACAGATAATAGGGACGGACCCGGATTTGCAATTGGCCATGCACCAGTCTGGTCATTGTTTCAACGTCGTCATTAATGTCTGCAAGCAGGACTGTTTGGCTTCCCAGCGGAATGCCGGCATCGGCCAGACGAATGCAGGCGGCGCTCATCTCCGGAGTCAGTTCCTTGGGATGGGTTATATGGATACTCATCCATAATGGATGATATTTTTTCAGCATGGCCGTTAAAGCAGGCGTTATTCTCTGGGGAAGAACAACAGGCACTTTAGTGCCGATTCGTATAAGTTCGATATGAGGAATTTTGTGCAGCCGCGCCAGCAGCCATTCCAGTTTTTCATCGGACAGGGTTAAAGGATCGCCGCCGGAAAGCAGGACGTCCCGGATATTTTTATTGCCGGCGATATATTGAATGGCCTTTTCCCATTTTTCCAGGTTGATTAAATGGTGCTTGCTCCGTTCGATAATCCGGGAACGGGTGCAGTAACGGCAATAAGTGGAGCATATGTCGGTTACCAGAAAAAGCACACGGTCAGGGTAACGATGGATAATGCCCGGCACGGGAGAATCCACATCTTCGCAGAGCGGATCTTCCTCTTCGCCTTCGGTGTGCAGGCATTCATCCACCACGGGAACAACGCAGCGGCGCAGAGGATCCGAAGGATCATCTGAATTAAGCAGGCTTGCATAATAAGGGGTTATGGATACGGGCAATGCTCCTGAGTGGTGCATCATTGCCTGGCGTTCATTATCTGAAAGATTGATTATTCCTGATAAGGTGTCTACGTCTCTGATGGCGTTACGAAGCTGCCAGTGCCAGTCAAACCATTCGAGGCGGGTTATTTCGGGATAATTTTGTTCCCGGAAGATACGGGAGCGGGCGGAATCTTTAAAAGGAAATAAAACCCTATTTGACTTTTGTTTTACGGGATAAGAAGACATCTCTTCCTTGAATAACAAAAAGTCACTTACATTGTTTTCAATATTAACAAGACCGGTCGAAAGACCAGGAGGTTCCTCCTCCTCTTTAAACAGGGTCTCGCTTTCCATTTGTTCCTCCTTTGAAGGTTCCCCTCCCGTAAAATTACATTGCAAAAAAAACTCTTAATTACGAAATGTACTCATACAGAAATATTTGTCAACACTTTTTTGCATTTTTGCCGCAAAAAAATAAATTATTTTTTTGCGGAGAGCATCGTTTGAAAAATATGATCCGATTCTCCGGGAAATATATTTCCGTTTAATGTTCGGAATATTTTATTTGTCACGCATGATATAAAAACTACCATATTGCGCTAACCCGCGTAGAATCTACGTTAGCGCAGATGGGAAGCTGTATCCGGATAAACAGGGACGCTTTGATGGATGTGCAAACCGTTTTAAAAAAACGTGCCGGATAGTCTGTGATTCGTGCCGGTGATAAAAATTGATTCGCCGGATGATCGCAATATGTTTTTTATGACCGGAGCAATTTTTATCCGGGAGGAAAAAGAAATAGGCAAAAAGAATATTTTTTAGTAAGACGGATCATCGTTTAGTCTGAGGTTCTGTGATGTGTAAAATCGAAAGAGAACGATCATGGACAAGGCTGAAAACGAAAAGTTGATTAGATAATTTTGTCGAATCGAATATTCAAAGCGGCTTGCCGCGGAATACTTCCATAGGGAGATCAGTAATGCCGGAATTGCCCGAAGTGGAAACATTGACCCGTCAATTGCAGGCGAAAATAAGCGGACGCAAAATATTATCTTCAAAAGTTTACGACGATAAACTTGCCGGTATTAAAAATATGAGGGACAGAACAATAGTAACTATAGAACGCAGAGGCAAAACGGTTAACATTCTGCTTGATGACGGGAATTCAATATCGGTGCATTTACGTATGACAGGAAGGCTTCTCTGGCAGGAAAGTCCGGAAAGACCAAAACATGGACGCTGGAGAATTTCTTTCAGCGATGGCAATGTCTTTCTTGTCGATCCTCGACGTTTTGGAACGGTAAAAATAACAAAAGAAGTTCAAACCGATTCCGGCAGAGATCTTTTCGGGAAATTTGATTTAAAAAGTTTCATAAAAAATTATGGCAGCCGGAAGACAAAAATAAAATCTCTGATCATGGATCAAAGAGCCATATCGGGCATAGGAAATATTTATGCCTGTGAGATTTTATTCAGGGCGGAAATTGATCCCGGACGCGCGGCGGCAACTTTAAACGATGACGAATGGAAAAAAATATTTCTTCACGCCAGGAAAATATTGACGGTTGCAATTAAAAATAGAGGCACGTCAATTTCCGACTGGCGTGATTTGTACGGCTGCAAGGGTGAGAATCAGTACGAGTTAAAAGTGTATGGGCAGGGAGGGAAGAAATGCTGCTCATGCGGAAACGACATCGTGCGAATCAAGCAGGGCGGACGCGGTACCTTCTATTGCCCGAATTGCCAGAAGTAATATAATCAACATAAATGCAAATTCGAACGGTGTCGCCAAGACATTTGTTTACCTGTAATATCTTCAAATATACAATTATCATATCAATATTATTAGTCTATTTATAAATATGAAACATTGTTTCATTTAACGCTTGACATTTGAAACATTGTTTCATATTTTGTTTGCATAGAATATAGATTGTTAAAGGGTGCTATGACGACAGACAAACCTGTTATGCCTGAAAAATTAAAGGAACGGCTGTACCCTGTAGTGCTGCGGCAGTTCTCCATGAAGGATTTTCACGCGGTAAACATTCGGGATATATCAAAAGAAAGCGGAATCAGCACTGGCACCATATACAAATATTTTTTCTCAAAGGAAGATCTTCTTTTTTCCATCATTGACGAAAAATTGCGTGATCTCGGATCCCTGATGAGGATGCATCTGGCGGGAACAGAGGATATACGCGAGATGTTCAGAAAGCTTTTCTGGGTAACGATGAATTTCTTTGATAACAATCCCGATCTTGCGATTACTGCTTTTATAACGGTTCCGATGAAAAGTTTTATGGCAAGCAAATCTTATAAAAGAGAAACCGAAACAGACATATTAAAAGAGATAGTCGATATAGCAAAGAAAAGGGGCGCGGTTCTATCAGATATTGAAAATAATTACTTTGTCGACCTTTATATAATGATTATCCAGAGACAGATACAAAACTGGTATGTGCACGGCATGAAATGGAAACTTGCCGAAACGATTAACCAGTTCTTTGATTTTTTCTGGAAAATTGTAGCTCCTCTAAGCGCAAGAGAAAAGATATGAAATTTCTTTTAAAAGAAAGTATATTTAAAAAAACACAAGTATATCAAATGTATATGTAAAATATTATAAATTGTAATAAATATATAATAGCATGGAGTGTTCAAATGGAAACAATGGATATACTGGAAAAAGCAAAATCTCAAAAACGAACGGCATTAACAGAGGCCCAGGCAAAAGAAGTTTTAAAAAAGTATGGTATTCCCGTTGTCGAAGAAAAAGCAGTTAATACTATAGAAGAAGCCCAAACAGCAGCCGAAAAGTTGGGTTATCCCGTTGTTGTAAAAGGATTGGGATCGCGTCTGACGCACAAAACTGAAAAAGGTTTGGTAAAACTGAATTTAAAAAACTCTGAAGAAGTCCGCCTGGCCGCCCTCTATATAAAGGATGCGGCCGGAGATGATTTAGAGGGTTTTTTAATTCAGCCGATGCTGCAAGGCAAGAGAGAATTTGTTGCCGGTCTTTTCCGTGACGATCAATTCGGCGCTACTGTGATGTTCGGATTAGGCGGGATTTTTACAGAAGCTATCGGGGATGTTGTCTTTCGACTGGCGCCTCTTGACGAGAAAGAAGCGCGAAGAATGATTGACGACCTGCATGCACAGAAACTGCTGGGGGCTTTTCGCGGAGAGTGTGCTCCGGATAAGGACGCCCTGATTAAAACGCTTGTCGGTTTATCCCGGATAGGCATGGAAATGCCGGACATCAGTGAAATAGATATAAATCCATTATTAGTAACTCCTGAAGGCAGTGTAACTGCTGTTGACGCTCTTATTGTTTTGGGAAATATGAAGGATAAAAAGGAATATCCTTTACAGGTGGATTTAAAACATCTCTGGAAATTATTCTATCCAAGGTCAATTGCCTTTATAGGAGCTTCCTCAAATATCAGCAAATGGGGACATTTGATGTTTTCCGGTGTGTGCGCCGGTAAATACCAGGGAGAAATCTATCTGGTAAATCCTCAGGGAGGCGAAATTGCCGACAGAAAAGTTTATAAATCCGTAACGGAAATTCCTGATCCGGTAGAGCTTGCGGTTGTTACGGTTCCCGCGGACAAGGTTTTGTCCCTGATACCGGAATTTGAAAAAAAATCGATAAAAAATGTTTTGCTTATATCCTCCGGTTTTGGTGAAGTTGGTACTGAAGGCAAAAATTTAGAAGAAGAACTGATAAAAAAGGCGCGCGAGGCGGGAATATTAATTATTGGCCCGAATACAATGGGCATCTGCAATCCCTGCATATCCTTTTATTGTGTAGGTTCGCATGTCCGACCGCCTGCGGGAGAAACAGCTTTGCTTGCGCAGTCCGGCAATTTGGGAACTCAGCTTTTGGCTTTTGCCGCAAAGGAAGGAATCGGAATTAGAGCTTTTTGCGGTTCCGGCAATGAAGCGATGATTACCATTGAGGACTATATGGAAGGATTTGAGGTTGATGATAAGACCAAAACAGTTGTTTTGTACCTTGAAAGCATAAAAAATGGCCGGAGATTCTTTGAGTCGGCAAAAAGGGTCGGTAAAAATAAACCTGTTATTGTTTTAAAGGGAGGCCGTACATCTGCCGGTTCCCATGCAGCTGCCAGCCATACCGGTGCAATGGCTTCGGATATGAAAGTCTTTATGGCCGCTTGCCGGCAGGCGGGTATTATTCAGGCGGAAAGTCCCATGGATTTGCTGGATCTTTCCGCTGCGCTTTCTTCCCTGCCCCTGCCCAGGGGAAATAAAGTCGGCCTTCTGACGCTGGGAGGAGGCTGGGGAGTTGTGGCATCCGATTTATGCGAGGAAAACGGTTTGAAGGTGCCGAAACTATCTGAAGAAGTAATAACCAGAATTAATAAATTGCTGCCGCCTTTCTGGAGTCATGCTAATCCGATAGATGTTGTTGGTGAGATGAATGCCGATACATATATGAAGATTCTCGAGGAACTGATTCAATGGTCGGAATGTGATGCCATAATACACATGGGTATTATAGGTAGAAGGACGATGATAAAAGCAATTATGGAATCAGCTGTTGCAGTAGACAGAAAATATGATTCCAAATTTGTGGAAGGTTCTTTGCTTTACACCGAAAGTTTTGAAAAACAGACAATCGAACAAACCGTAAAATTAATGGAGAAGTATAATAAACCGATAGTAGGCGTTTACCTGCTCAGTGATGATCAGACGCGAACGATTACTAATGTTGACGGCTGTAAACATAAAGGAGTAAATTTCATCACGCCCGAACGGGCGGTTAAGGCTTTGGCTAAAATGTATCAGTACTCAAAATGGCTGAATGGCTAAAATGAACAAAATTTATAAGTAAATGTTTCACGTGAAACATTTTATCCCACGGCAAAGGTTATAAAAAAGGCAGGCTTCTTAAAGCCTGCCTTTTAATTAATATGGATTAACCTGCTATTCAATGTGCAATCCGACAAAGAAATTGGAGTTGCCGCGCTTGACTAGAATTATCACACTTTTCTTTCCGGCGGCCTTGCTCATTTCCGTGGAGAACTGCTTCAGTGAAGTTATCTTTATTTTATTGACCTGGAGAATTATATCATGCGGTTGAATGCCCACATCATCTGCCGGACTTCCCTCTTCCACATCAGCAACTATAACTCCGGTATTATTGGGAATTCCTAATTGTTTGGCTAATTCCTTGGTTATTTCCTGAGCGTTGATTCCAAAATATCCACCTGATTTTTTTGCCATGGCTACTTCGGGCTTATCTTTACGGTCCGTTACTACAACCTGAAAAGATATTTCCCTGCCATCACGCAAAGCTTTAATGGTTGCTCTTTCACCAACATGCAGTGAAGCAGTTGTCAAAAGCAAATCGTGAGTGTTTTTAATAGGTTTTCCGTTTATTTCCGTAATTATATCGCCAACCTTAATGCCAGCCCTGTCTGCCGGATCACCTTGAAAAACATCCGATACCAGCGCCCCGTTTTTGCCTTTATAATTCATGCTTTTTGCAATATCTTCTGAAACATCCTGAATGGAAATGCCCAGCCATCCGCGGGTTACCTTACCTTTTGTTTTCAGGTCTTCCAAAATGTTTTTTGCCATATTGATCGGTATGGCAAAACCTATTCCCTGTCCCTGGGCGACAATTGCCGTGTTAATGCCGATAACTTTTCCCTGCATATTAAATAATGGTCCGCCGCTGTTGCCCGGATTAATGGATGCGTCAGTCTGAATAAAATTATCATAAGCTCCGGCTCCGATTACACGTCCTTTAGCACTGATTATACCTGCGGTTACAGTCTGGTCCAGGCCAAAAGGATTTCCTATCGCAACTACCCACTCTCCCACTCTTGCTGCATCAGAGTCGCCAAGTGTCACTGTCGGCAGTCCATTATCCGGCTTAATTTTTATTAAGGCTATATCCGTTTTAGCATCCGAGCCTATTATTTTTGCTTCATATTCCTTGCCATCGGAGATTTTTACCAGAATTTTATCTGTATTTTCAACAACATGGTTATTTGTGAAAATATATCCGTCATTGCTTATAATAAAACCGGAACCGAGACTTCTTTGTTTAAAATCACGCTGGGGCGTATCGCCAAAAAAACGGTTGAAGAACTCGTCTCCGAAATAATCGTTAAAAGGCGACCGGCCGGAACGGCCCTGGTTTTTTCCTTTAAATGTTTTTGTTGTGCTTATGTTAACGACAGCCGGTTTAATACGTTCAGCCAGATCGGAAAAAGAACCGGGAACGGTTCCTTCTATTGCCGATGCTGTCGGAATTTCCGGTGCTCCCGAAGGCAAAATAGAAGATCTCAGAACTTCCACCACAGAAACAATAAAAAAAGCGACTAAAAACGCCATTAAGAACATAAAGAATGTTTTACGGTTATTATTTTCCATATTATCCTCCACCACTTAATAATTTACGGTTTTTATTAAATTATTTAAATAACTTACTCAATAATCTTTAATACTATAATAATGAAATTATTTTTGTCAATGAAATATTGTTTGACGAATTGCCTCAAATAAAATGTTACCGAAGGAGTAGCTAAAAAAGGAACGATGCCTCATAAATCGATGTTACCGAAGAAAGATTCGGGAACGGAGGTATAAGCATGAGTCCAAAGTCCAAA
>Ga0153915_10000952_pt1 | contig 26739 bp, 26 predicted proteins | sample Opewatmetagenome_2_FD_107003 | JGI IMG/M metagenome (GOLD analysis project Ga0153915, IMG submission 107003) | Freshwater wetland microbial communities from Ohio, USA - Open water 3 Core 3 Depth 3 metaG | ecosystem: Environmental > Aquatic > Freshwater > Wetlands | place: USA: Ohio, Lake Erie...
CAACCTTCTGGACAAGGAGCGCCTGGCCAAGCAGCAGGACGCCCTGGTGCTGCGCCAGCAGGAGCTGGACTCCCGCCAGGCGGCGCTGGACGCCAGGCAGAAACAGCTCGACCAGCTCGGGCAGGACCTCAACGACCGCCAGGCCGCAATCGACGCCCAGCAAAAAGCGCTAATCGACGCGAAGAAAGCTATCGAAGATAGAAGGGTGAACCTGGACCAGAACGCGGTCTACCTGACCAGCATGCCCCCGTCGAATGCCATTGCGATTCTGGCCAAGCAGGACGACCAGTACGTCATCGATACGTTCCGCACCGTCGAGGCGCAGGCGAAGAAGGCCGGCACGGACTCCCTGGTGCCGATCTGGCTCTCGCTGATGCCGCCGGATCGCGCCGCGACGCTGCAACGCAAGATGGCGGGAAACCCCGGAGGCTGACGAGTGAACGCTGCGGCGCCCCAGGCGCCCGTTGCCGAAAGCGGCAAGAACAGAAAACCTCGACATGGCGGCAAGCCCGCCGGGCTCGAGCGCGGTCCCGGCAAGGGATCGGCCGCGTTCCAGCAGCTGCTGGCCGCGCGAGCGGCGCGCACGGCGGCTGCCCTGGCCGCGGGAAGGGCCCACGAGGCGGAAGGCAGCATTGCCGCCGAGGCGGCCGGCCTGAAGAAGGCCCTCCTCGCCCTTCTCAAGAGACAGTCCGCCGCGCACCCTCTCCCCGGGGCAGCCCCCGAGGGTGAGTCCGGGAGCGCGGCCGGGAAGGCGCACGAGGATTCCGCCAAGAAGTCCGCGCACGCGAAGGCGCTGGCGGGGCAGGCCGCTGCCGTGCTCGCCGCATTCGGCCGCGCAGAGGCGCAGCCGGGCGCGGGGAGCGCCGCCGCTTTGACGAAAGAACGGAAAGGGGCTGCCGCGGAGCTGGACAAGGCTCCGGTCGGCGAGTCCCGTCCCGCCGCACATCGCGCCGAGCCGCCGGTGCGCATCGTGGACCTGCGCCGGCACGAGAAGCCTGCAGCGTCCGTGGACACCGTCGCGGACAGGAAGACCGAGCAGTCGCCCGCCGCCGACCGGGATCCCTCGGGAGGGATAACGCGCTTCGGGCCGTCGCGGGAGACGTTCGTGGAAACGGCTGCCCGTCCCGCGCCCGCCCCCGCGGCCAGTTCCCAGACGCCGACCGAGCGCCTGCGCGAGATGGCGGGAACCGAGCTGGTCCGCGCTTCCACGATGGTCCTGCGGGACGGGGGCGGTGAAATCCGCCTGGTGCTGAAGCCGGAATCGCTTGGAAGCGTTCGTGTCCGCATGAATCTTGTCGATAATCACATTGAGGGCCGGATCATCGTGGACTCGGCCGCGGTCAAGCACGTGTTCGACGGCAGCGTGGATGCGCTGCGGCGCGCGCTGACCGCGGAAGGGTTCCAGATGGGGTCCCTGCAGGTCTCCGTGGGAGGCCAGGATGCGCAGCCAGACCAGGGCCGCCAGGATCGGCAGCCGCCGGAGGCGGTGAGAAGGGTCACGGCGCAGGGGTTCGAGCGGAACGTGCCGGGCGCGGAGGACGTGAGCCTGGGCGACCTGTTCGTGAACCTGTTCGCATAGGGAAGGAAGAGCCGCCTTCGGCGGCGTGGAGGAGCGGAGATGGAGATTTCCCTGTTCATGAGCCCGCAGGACCAGGCGAGGTTGGCCGAGCAGGTCACCACGTTCAACCGGTCCCTGAATGACGGCAAGGGCGCGAAGGCCAACGCGGCGCTCGACAAGAATGATTTCCTCAAGATCCTCATCACGCAGCTCAGCCACCAGGATCCCACGCAGCCCATGGATGACAAGGCGTTCATTGCGCAGATGGCCCAGTTCTCCAGCCTCGAGCAGATGACGAACATGAGCGACGGGCTGGCCAAGGTGGCTGCCCTCGTGGCGAAGAGCCAGGCGGTGGGCCTGCTGGGCAACGTGGTGGAGCTGGAAAGCGGCGGCCAGACCGTCACGGGGGTCGTGGATGCCGTCACGAGCGGGGACCTTCCGCAGCTGCTCGTGAACGGGCAGTACTACGACTATTCCCAGGTCCAGAAGGTCAAGACGAGTTTGAAGGAGTAGACAGCCATGATGCGATCTCTCTGGTCCGGCGTATCCGGCCTGCAGAACCACCAGACGCGGATGGACGTGCTGGGCAATAACATCGCCAACGTCAACACGAATGGCTTCAAGAAGGGGCGGGTCACGTTCCAGGACATGCTCTCCCAGACCCTCGCCGGGGCGGCCAAGCCCACCGACGAGGTCGGCGGCGTGAACCCCCAGCAGGTCGGCCTGGGAATGCAGGTGTCTACGATCGACACCATCCACACGCAGGGCGCGCTGCAGTCCACGGGCGTGATGACCGATGTGGCCCTGCAGGGCAACGGTTTCTTCATCACCCAGGACGGTGACAAGCGCTTCTACACGCGCAACGGTGCCTTCGGGCTGGACCAGGACGGGCGCCTCGTGAACCCGGCCGACGGGCGGCGCGTCCAGGGCTGGATGGCGCAGACCGTGGGCGGCCAGACCTTCGTGAACAACGCGGCGGATATCCAGGACCTGGTGATCCCGGTGGGCAGCAAGGACCCGGCCAAGGCGACCACCGACGTGTTCTTCGCCAGCAACCTGGACAAGCGGACCCCCGAGATCCCGCCCAACGCGACCGCCCAGACCATCCAGGAAGGGACCTGGCAGACCACGTTCGACATCTTCGATTCCTTCGGCCGCATCCACAAGCTGCAGGTCAACTTCACGAAGGTGCCCGGCGTGGCCAACCGCTGGCAGGCAGAGGTCTCCGTGGATCCCGCGGCTGCAACGGGAACGAACCCGCGCGTGCAGATCGGGGCGGGAGCCATCGGCGGCAACACCTTCCAGATCGACTTCGACAACCTCGGGGCGCTGGCCGACGTGCGGGACGCGGCGGGGAACGTCGTGAACGCGGGCGCGCTCCAGGCCGCGGTCTCCTACGACGTGCCGGACACCACGCTCCCGCCGGGGGCCGCGACGGTCCGCCAGACGTTCAACCTCAACCTGGGCAACGTCGGCGCCTACCGGGATGCCATCACCCAGTTCGGGGACGCGAGCTCCACGAAGGCGGTCCGGCAGAACGGCTACGGGATGGGCTACCTGGAGACGTTCAAGATCGACCAGTCCGGCACGATCACCGGGGTGTACACCAACGGATCCAACCGGGTCATCGGGCAGATCGCCCTGGCCTCGTTCACCAACCCCGGGGGACTGGAGAAGGCCGGTGAGAACACCTACGTGGTCTCCAACAACTCCGGCCAGCCCAACGTGGGCGCCTCCGGCACCGCGGGCAAGGGCAAGGTGATCGCGGGAACCCTCGAGATGTCCAACGTGGACCTCGCCGAGCAGTTCACCGACATGATCGTGACGGAGCGCGGCTTCCAGGCGAACTCCAGGACGATCACGACCTCGGACCAGATGCTGCAGGAGCTGCTGCAGCTGAAGAGGTAATGATCATGGGGGCGAGGGGGATGAGTGGTTGAGGTAACGCGGCTGGACGGGAAGACGTACTACGTCAACCCGCACCAGATCGAGTACATCGAGGCGAATCCTGACACGACGCTCACGATGCTGTCGGGCAAGAAGCTGGTAGTCCGCGAGGACTACCAGACTGTTTTCCGGCGCATCGTGGAGTACCGCAAGCTGATCGGCGCCTTCAAGAGCGAGGACTGAGGCGGGTGTCGTGGGGCATGGTTGCGTCGAAATGTATACCTGTGATATGATCGTGCGGGGGGGAGGGGATGTCTGACGAACAGCAGGACCTGAATCTGGAAGACGTCGGCGCCGGTGCCGAAGAGGCTTCCGGCCCGCGCCGCGGCGGTCTCTTCTCCGGTGTCCTTCTCACCGTCCTCAAGTGGGCCGCCATCGGAATCGGGGCGGTGATCATCGTGGTGACCACCACCATTATCACGGTGCGCCTGGTCAACCGGGGCGTGCAGCCCGAGGGGCTGGCCGCCATCTCCCCTTCCTATCAGGCCAAGGCCGAGCCGCTTGCCTACTACGACGACATCGAGCAGATCCGCGGCCAGACCGCGGACGACCCGCCGGCCATCTATCTCATGTCCGTGAGCCTGGGCTATGATCCCAAGGACAAGGAGGTGAGCGTGGAGATCGGCAACCGCCGGCGCGAGATCCAGGACCTCATCCTGAAGGACATCTCGCAGAAGAAGGCGGCGGACCTCGCCCCGGGGCACTACGACGAGATCCAGGCCGGGATCCAGGACCAGATCAACATGGTGATGCGCACGGGCAAGGTGAAGAGCGTGACCTTCCGGCAGTTCGTGGTGCAGAAGTAGGCGGTAATGACGGAAGTCCTCTCCCAGGACGAGATAGACCAGCTTCTCACGGCGATCTCTTCCGGCGAGGTGTCCACCGAGGAGCCCACGGCGCAGGTGGATCAGCGCAAGATCAAGATCTATGACTTCAAGCGTCCCGACAAGTTCTCCAAGGATCAGATCCGCACGGTCTCCATCATGCATGAAACCTTCGCCCGGCAGACCACCACTGCGCTGTCCTCCCAGCTGCGCAGCCTCGCGCACGTGCACGTGGCCTCGGTGGACCAGCTCACCTACGAGGAGTTCATTCGTTCCATCCCCAACCCCACCACGATCGCGGTCATCAACATGGACCCGCTGAAGGGCTCGGCGATCCTCGAGATCGATCCCGCCGTCACCTTCTCCATCATCGACCGCCTCTTCGGGGGGCAGGGGGAGGGGGCGAAGTTCACGCGCGAGCTCACCGACATCGAGGCCTCGGTCATAGAGGGAATCATCGTGCGCATCCTCGGAAACCTGCGCGAGGCGTGGGCGACGGTCATCGACCTTCGCCCCCGGCTCGGGCAGATCGAGACGAACCCGCAGTTCGCGCAGATCGTTCCGCCCTCGGAGATGGTGGTCCTCGTCACGCTGGAAACGAAGGTCGGCGAGGTCGAGGGGATGATGAACTTCTGCATCCCGTACCTGACCATCGAGCCCATCATCCCCAAGCTGTCGGCGCAGTTCGTGTACTCCTCCATGCGCCGGGGCACCACCACGGAAAACCTGAGCCTCCTGCGTGACCGGCTGGCGGGCATCGAGATCGCGCTCGTCGCGGAGGTGGGGTCCATCGACATCACGCTCCGTGACGTGCTCAACCTCCGCGTGGGGGACATCATACGCCTTCAGAACGTGCGGGTGAGCGACCCGATGACGCTGAAGATCGGGGACCGGCGCAAGTTCTTCTGCCGCCCCGGCGTCGTGGGCAACAAGAGCGCGGTGCAGGTGCTGAAGAAGCTGGAGGACATCGAGCAGGCGGAGTTCGAGGAGCTCGTCGCCGACGAGGGAGAAGAAGCATGAGTGACGGATCACTCTCGCAGGACGAGATCGACGCCCTGCTCCAGGGGACGGACGCCATAGAGATGGACACGGGGGCCGGCCCGGCCTCCTCCCCGCTCTCGGACGCCGAGCGCAGCACCTTCCAGGAGATGCTGCACGGGGTGACAGAGAGCCAGGGCTCCAACCTCTCCATCCTCACCGGCAAGACGGTCACGATCGGGGACCCGTCCGTCCGGGTGCGAGCCGCGGCCGAGCTCACGGGCGGACCGGCGGAGGACGTCGTGGACGTGAGGGTGAACCTCACCGACGGCCTTCAGGGGGAGCACTCCTACATCGTTCCCGCGGGTGTCGCGGGGAACATCGCGGGGCTCATGATGGGCCAGCCCGGCGGGGAGCTGGACGAAGCGTCGCTCTCCGCGGTGGCCGAGGCCTTCTCCCAGATCACGGGGACGACTGCGACGGCCATCGGCAACCAGGTGAGCCGCATGGTGAAGACGGCCCCGCCGGACCTTCGTCAGGCCAAGCGCCAGCAGGTGCGGCTGCCGCAGGGAGACTACGCGGTCACGGTGGACTTCCCGCTGTCCATCGAGGGGTTCCCCACGGCCACGATCACCGAGGTTTTCTCCCTGTCCCTGGCCAAGGAGATCCTGTCCCTGGCCGCGGGCAGCGGGGCCTTTGCCCAGGCCGGGATGCCGGCCGGGCCGGCGCCGGCCGCCGCGCGGCCCGCGCAGCGCGCACAGGCCCAGCAGCCCATGGGCTCGGGATACCAGCAGACCTTCGGCCAGACATTCGGAGGCCCCGCGGCCGGACCCGCGATGGCCCCCCCGAACGTGCAGCCGGTCCAGTTCGCCAACCTGCAGCCGGCGCCCATGGCGTCGGAGCAGGGGAACATCGGCCTGCTCATGGACGTATTCATGGAGATGACCGTCGAGCTGGGCCGCACGCGGAAGCGGATCAAGGACATCCTGGGGATCGGGGAGGGCACGATCATCGAGCTGGACAAGCTCGCGGGCGAGCCCGTGGACATCCTCGTGAACCACAAGCTCATCGCCAAGGGAGAGGTCGTTGTCATAGACGAGAACTTCGGCGTGCGCGTTACGGAGATCGTGTCGCAGATAGACCGGATGAACGAGCTGACTTGACGACATAGCCTCGCCGCCCGAGGGGGCGGCGGGGATGCGTTCAGATTTTACTGGGAGGGGGAATCTGAAACGACTGATGGTGTGCGCAGCGTGCGCCTTCCTGGCGCTCGCGTTCGCCGTGCAGCCGCTTGCGGCTCAGGCGAATCAGAATCAATCCAAGGGATCGGCCGGCGCGGCCCCGGGCCAGGCTGCCGTCCCGCCTGACGAATCCACGATACCGATCGGAGGCGCTCCCGCGGCAGGGGCGAACGCCGCCCCCGGGACCGCGGCGCCGTCCGGGGTCTCCACGTGGGACTTCGTGCGGATGATCCTCGTCCTGGCCGCCGTGCTGGGGGTGATCTACCTCCTGTTCTGGCTCCTGCGCCGCGGCGCGGGAAAGAAGATCCAGGAGAACGGGCTCATCCGTATCCTCGGGTCCCGCGGCCTCTCGGGGAGCCGCTCGCTGCACGTGGTGGAGGTCGGCTCCAGCGTGTACCTGGTGGGCTCCTCAGACGGCGGCGTGGAGCTGATCGCCGAGATCACGGACAAGGAAAGCCTGGACTCGCTGCGCCTGAAGGCGGCAGAGCAGGCCCCGGGCGGGCGGCGGACGTTCGCGCAGGCTCTCGGGGAGATCTTCCGGCCGGCCGGAAGGCCGTTCAGCATCGGAGAAGGCCTGGGGTTCCTCAAGGGCCAGCGCGAAAGGCTGAAGAAGCTATGAGGAAGCTGCCCGCCGCGATCCTGCTGGCCGTCCTGCTCGCCTCCCTCCTCCCTGCAGGGGCCTTCGCCCAGGCCGCCGGCGGCACCTCCGCCGGGACCGCCGCGGCAGGCCCGGCGGCGGGTCCCGCCGCCGGCGCCGGCAACCTGCCCATCCCGTTCGTGGACCTGAATGTCCGCACGGCGCGCGGCAACCGCGAGGTGGTGCTCTCCGTCCAGCTCCTCCTCCTGCTTACCGTGCTCGCCATTGCGCCCTCCATCCTGATCCTGACCACGGCCTTCCTGCGGATCGCCATCGTCTTCGACTTCATCCGCCGTGCCTTGTCTCTGAACACCATGCCGCCGAACCAGGTGATGATGGGCCTCGCGCTCTTCCTCACCCTGTTCATCATGTGGCCCACCTTCACCACCATCTACAACGATTCGTTGAAGCCCTTCGGGGACGGCAAGATCGGGGTGGAGGAGATGTTCAGCGGCGCGGAGAAACCGCTTCGCACGTTCATGTTCAACCAGATGGGAAACGACGCGGACTCGATCCGCCTTTTCATGAGCATGCGGGGCCTTCCCAAGCCCACCACGCGGGCGGACGTGCCCACCTTCGTGCTGATCCCCGCGTTCGTGATCCACGAGATGACGGTGGCGTTCAAGATAGGAATCCTGCTGTTCATTCCATTCATCATCATCGACATGGTCGTGGCCTCGACGCTCATGTCCATGGGCATGATCATGCTTCCGCCCGTAATGATCTCCACGCCGTTCAAGCTCATCCTGTTCGTGCTGGTGAACGGGTGGGGCCTGCTTACCGAGCAGATCGTGAGGAGCTTCAAATGACGATGGGAATGGCGCTGCAGCTCGTGCGGGAAGGGGTCCTGGAGACCCTCCTGATCGCCGGCCCGATCCTGCTGATCGCGATGGCGGTCGGCCTGATCGTGGCCATCCTCCAGGCCACGACCTCCATCCAGGAGCAGACGCTCAGCTTCGTGCCGAAGATGGCCGCGATCCTGATCGGGCTCGTGCTCCTGGGCCGGTTTCTCCTGGACAGCCTCGTGGGCTACACCCACCGGCTGTTCTCCATGATCTCCACGATATAGGGGAAGGATGCGGGAAGGAACACTGAAGCAGGCATGATCGAAGCGCTGGTAACGAACATCCGCCTCTTTCTCCTCATCTTCTTCCGCATCATTGCGATGGTAGAGCTCGCGCCCCTCGTTTCCTCCTCCTCGATCCCGCAGCTGGCGAAGATCGGGCTGGCGTTCTTCATCTCTGCCTCGGTCTTCCCGTCGGTGCTCGCCGGGCATCCCGCCATCCCCACCGGCGCCCTGGATTACGGGCTGCTCGTCCTCGGCGAGGCGGCCATCGGGCTGCTCATAGGATTTCTCCTGAACCTCATCTTCGTGACGTTCCAGCTGGCGGGAGAGTTCTTTTCCCTGCAGATGGGCTTCAGCGCGTCGATGGTCTTCGACCCGCAGTCCCAGGTGGAGATTCCGCTGATGGGGGAGTTCCTCAACCTGATCGCCATGCTCGTCTTCCTCACGACGACCGGCATGACGAAATTCCTGCTGGTGGGAGTGCAGCGGTCCTTCCAGTACCTCACGGCCCTGGACCTTGTGACCCACCGGGAGGGGATCATCAGCCTGCTCATCAGCGGCCTGGGCGGGCTGTTCCAGAGCGCCCTCACGATCTCCTTCCCCATCCTCGGCACCCTGCTCCTGGTATCGGTGGCGATGGGACTCCTTGCGCGCGCCGCTCCCCAGATGGACGTCCTCACGATGGGCTTCCCGGTTTCAATCGGGGTGGGCTTCATCCTGCTGTTCGCCACGATGCCGTTCCTGATGACGGCGATGGAGCGGATCATCGACGGCAGCTTCCAGAGCCTGAGCGGCTTCATCACCACGGCGGGGGCGCTGCGAAGATGAGCGACCTGGTGCGCTTCCCGGACCTCGACCTCCTCCGTCCCGCAGCCGCGTTCATGGCGGGGGCGTTCGACGTGCACCTGCAGTGGTTCGCGGCGGAAGACGAGGGCCGCACGGAGGAGCCTTCCGAGCACAAGCTGCGAAAGGCCCGGGAGGAAGGCAAGGTCGCGCGTTCGGGGGAGGTGAGCTCCTCCCTCGTCCTGCTGGCCGGTATCTCGGCGCTCGGCCTGCTGGGAGAGTACATCCTGCGCTCGTGCGTGCAGATGTACTCCTACTTCATCTCCCGGGCGGCCAGCCCGGATGCGCTGAACCCGGCTCTGCTGCCCTCGGTGATGACCTGGCTGGCCCGGATCAGCCTGCCGGTGCTCCTCGTGGTGTTCGTCGTGGCCATCCTCGGAAACGTCATCCAGGTGGGCTTCCTGTTCACGGTGAAGCCCATCACGCCGGACTTCAGCCGGGTCATCCCCCGGTTCAGCAGGTGGCTGCAGCGCTCCTTCGTGTCCGGCGAGGCCTTGTTCAACCTCGCCAAGGCCCTGGCCAAGATCGCCGTCATCGGCGTGATCGCGTACCTGAACATCATGGCGGCCATGCCCGATCTGGCGCGGCTGGCCCTCGCGGGGTTCTTCTCGGGGGTGTCCCTCGTCTCCCGCCTGGCCTTCCGGATCGTGCTGGAGAGCGCGATCGCCTTCCTGGTGTTCTCCGCGGCCGACTACTGGTTCCAGCGGCGCCAGCATCTCGAGTCCCTCAAGATGTCCAAGCAGGAGGTCAAGGAAGAGCGAAAGATGTACGAGGGAGATCCCCTCACCCGCAGCCGGCTGCGCGAGCGCATGAGGGACATCATGCGCCGCACCATGCTGAAGGCGGTCCCGAAGGCGGACGTGGTCATCACGAACCCGACGCACTACGCGGTGGCCCTGGAGTACAACCGGGCCATCATGATCGCCCCGACGGTGGTGGCCAAGGGGGCAGACCTGGTGGCCCAGAAGATCCGGGAGGTGGCCGCCGCGAACGGGGTGCCGCTGATGGAGAACAAGCCGCTGGCGCAGGCACTTTTCCGCGAAGTGGAGATCGGCGAGACCATCCCGGAGAAGTTCTACGAGGCGATGTCCATCATCCTCGCGGAGGTCTACAAGCTCGGAAGAAAACCCGCCGAGTACGGGAGTGCCCGTTCGGCCAGTACACCGCACGTCGGCGAGGGAAGATCCGCCGTGCCCGCCGGCGAACTCAAATCCGCCGGTTACGGCGGCGTAGAGGCCACGGGATGACGATAACGAGGGAGATGCACCATGGCTGATGCCCGCGCGGTGGTCGGGAACCTCTGGACGCAGAGAAGCGACGTCCTGGTGGCCGTCGGCGTGGTGGTCGTCATCATGATGCTCCTGATCCCCATCCCCGGCGTGGTCCTGGACATCCTGTTGGCAGTGAACCTCGTGATCTCTCTCCTCATCATCCTCACGGTCCTGTATACGCGGCACGCGCTCGAATTCTCGGTGTTTCCCACGCTGCTGCTGCTCGCGACGGTGTTCGGGCTCGCCCTCAACGTGTCCTCCACCAGGCTGATCCTGTCCATGGGGCACAATTTCAATGCCCACATCGTCAAGGCGTTCGCCACGTTCGTGGTCGGCACCAAGGGCGTCGAGGGCTACGTCATCGGAATCATCATCTTCATCATCATCATCGCCGTGCAGTTCATCGTCATCACGAAAGGCGCCACGCGCGTGGCCGAGGTGGCGGCGCGCTTCACCCTGGACGCCCTGCCCGGCAAGCAGATGGCCATCGAGGCGGAGTACAACTCGGGCCTGCTCACGGAAGAGGAGGCCACCCGGCGGAAGAACGAGCTGCAGCGCGAGGCGGATTTCTACGGTTCCATGGACGGTGCCTCGAAGTTCATCTCGGGCAACGTCCGCGTGGGCATCCTCATCACGGTGGTCCAGATGGTGGGAGGGCTCATCGTCGGCATGACCCTGCACGGGGAGCCCTGGAACGTCGCGCTGGACACCTACGTCTCGCTGTCCATCGGAGACGGCCTGGTGACGCAGCTTCCCGCGCTGCTCATCTCCACGGCCACGGGCATCATCGTCACGCGCGCCATCTCCGACTCCTCGTTCGGCAAGGACATCACCAAGCAGTTCTCCAGCCAGTCGCGGCCCTACCTCATCGCGGCCGCTTTCATGATCCTGCTCTCCTTCCTGCCCGGCTTTCCCTGGTACGTGCTGCTCCCGCTGGGCGGCCTCATCGGGGCCCTGGGCTTCACGCTGACTCGAAAGAAGCTTGCGGAAGAGGAGAAGTCGCGGACGCGGGAGGTCACGGAAAAGCAGAAAGCGGCCCCCGCGGAGATGAGCCCCGTGGTGCCCCTGGACCCGCTTTCCCTGGAGATCGGCTACGGGCTCATCCCGCTCGTGGACAAGGAGCAGGGGGCGGAGCTGCTGGACCGCATTACACGCATCCGTCGCGAATCGGCGCTGGAGCTTGGCCTCGTGGTGCCCCGCATCCGTATCATTGACAACATGCGGCTGGAGCCCTCCGAGTATTCCTTCAAGATCCGGGGGGTGGAGGTCGGCCGCGGCCGGATCAAGATGGGCCATTACCTGGCCATCCAGCCGGGCAAGGCCGCCGCGGAAGAAATCCCCGGGGAGCCGACAAAGGACCCCGCCTTCGGCCTGCCGGCCGTGTGGATCACGGAAGAGGACCGCGAGAAGGCAGAGCGGCTGGGATACACCGTCGTGGACCCGCCCTCCATCGTGGCCACGCACCTCACGGAGATCATCAAGCGCTCCGCCGCCGACATCCTGGGCCGCCAGGAGGTGCAGGCGATCCTGGACACGCTGAAGACGGACTACCCCGCGGTCACCGAAGAGGTGAAGAAGGTGCTCGGCGTCGGGGAGATCCAGAAGGTCCTCCAGGGCCTGCTCGGCGAGCGGGTCTCCGTGCGCAACATGGTGGTCATCCTGGAGACGCTCGCCGACTACGGCGGCGTGACCAAGGACATCGGGTTCCTGATCGAGAAGGTGCGACAGGCGCTGGGCCGGCAGATCTGCCTGCAGTACTGCGACGAGCACAAGATGCTGCGGGTCCTTACCATCGAGCCGTCGCTGGAGAAGAAGATCATCGACTCCCGCCTCGAGACCGCCCGCGGAATCGTCTCGGGCCTGGATCCGGCGATGCACCGGCGGTGGATCACCACCCTGGTGAACGCGGTCAAGGCCGTGCAGGAGCAGGGCTTCCACGAGGTGGTCCTCTGCTCGGAGGCGGCGCGCCCGCTGGTCAAGTCCAGCACCGCGCGCGAGATCCCGCACCTGGCGGTCCTCTCGAGCCTCGAGGTGGCAGCGGACATCACCGTGGAGTCCCTGGGAGAAATTCGGCTGGAGAACGCCGCCGCGAGCGGCGGCGGAGGATAGGCAGCGATGCAGTACTTCACGATCCAGGCCCGGTCCAACCGGGAAGCGATCGAAAAGATGAAGAGCACCTATGGCGAGGATGCCCGGATCCTCACGCACCGCGCCGTCCGGCTGGGCGGCTTTCTCGGCTTGTTCAGCTCGGAAGGGGTCGAGGTGACCGGGTACCTCGCGGAGGACGGGGCGCGCAGGAGGAAGGCCGAGGTGGACGAAGAGAAGCGCAGGATCCTGGACGGCGTGAAGAAGGAGCAGACCCTGCAGACCCTGCTGCAGGAGATCCAGGGGCTGCGGGAATCCCTGGAGAACCGGCCCGCGGCGGCCCCCGCCGCCCCCGCGGATTCGCACCCGTCCCTGCGCCAGCTGGAAGAGCTGCTGGCGGCCAACGAGTTCGCCCCGGACTACATCGCCGGGCTGAGGGAACGGGCGCGGCGGGAGTTTTCCCTGGACCAGCTGGAGAACTACGCCCTGCTGCAGAAGGCCGCGGTGGAGTGGATCGGCGAGCGCATCGCCGTCGATCCGCCGCTGGACTTCTCGGGCCGCGGGACGAAGATCGTGATCGTGGTAGGGCCGACGGGAGTCGGCAAGACCACGACCATCGCCAAGCTCGCCGCCATCTACGGCCTGGGGGACGGCCGCACGAAGCCGCGGCGCGTGCGCATCGTCACCATAGACAACTACCGCATCGCCGCCAAGCAGCAGATCGAGACCTACGCGGAGATCATGCGCATACCGGTGAGCCTCGTGGAGAGCGCAGAGGAGCTGCGAAAGAACCTCGCGCTGTACCAGGACACCGACCTCGTCCTGGTGGACACGATCGGGCGCAGCCCCCGGGACCTGGGCAAGCTCGCGGAGATGAAGGAGATCCTTGCCGCCTGCGGCAGCCGGGCGGCGGTGTATCTCGCCCTCGCCGCGACGACGAAGGCCAGCGACACCGAGGAAATCCTGCGCCAGTATGCGCCGTTCGGATTCCGCTCGGTCATTCTCACCAAGCTGGACGAGACCATGCGGATCGGCAATATCCTTTCCTGCCTGGCACGGCAGGGGATCGCGGTGTCCTACCTCTGCGACGGCCAGGGCGTGCCGCAGGACCTGGAGGAAGCCACCGTCGTGCGCCTGCTCATGAACATGGAGGGATTCCGCATCGACCGCGAGACGCTGGAGCAGAGGTTCGCCCCGGCGTCCGCGGAGCCGTCGCGGTCCCCCGTGGCTTCCGCCGCTGCGGCTGCCGCCGCATCCGCAGGCCTTGGCGCGGCCTCCCCGGGATGGGCCGCGGCACCCGTGGGCGGGGCGGTCCGCAGGAGGGTGAGCTGAGATGGCAGACCAGGCCGAGAAACTGAGGGAGCTGGTCGGCGACAAATCCGCCGGGTACGTCGGCGGGGGGAGCGGGCACGCAGGCGAGGCCGCCGCCCCGCCTCGTGCGGCCGCGCGGGCCGCCGCGGGAAGATCCGAGGGAAGGTCCGCCACCCGCATCATCGCCGTTTCCAGCGGAAAGGGCGGGGTGGGCAAGACCAATATCGCGATCAACCTCGCCCTGGCCTACGCCCAGGCCGGCAAGAAGGTGATCGTCATGGACGCCGACCTGGGGCTGGCCAACGTCAACGTGGTCCTCGGCGTCATCCCGCGCTACAACCTCTACCATCTCATCCGCAAGCAGAAGAGCCTCTCGGAGATCCTCGTGGACACCAGCTACGGGATCCAGATCATCGCGGGCGCCTCGGGCTTTTCCAAGATCGCCAACCTCACCGAGGAGGAGCGGCGGGATTTCATCGCGGAGCTCGCCGCGCTGTCCAACGCGGACGTGCTCATCATCGACTGCGCCGCGGGCGTCTCGAACAACGTGATCTCGTTCATCGCCGCGGCGGACGACGCCCTGATCGTCACTACGCCCGAGCCTACCGCGATCACCGACGCCTACGGGATCATCAAGATCATCGCGACGGAGATCGAGAACCTCGACATCGGGCTCAAGCTCATCGTCAACCGGGTGAAGTCCGTCGTCGAGGGCAAGCGGGTGGCCGAGCGGGTCATCAACATCGCGGGCCAGTTCCTCAACCTCAAGGTGGACTACCTCGGGTTCGTCTTCGACGACCCCGTCGTGCACACCTCCGTGGTGCGCCAGAAGCCCTTCTTCGTGCTGGAGCCCAAGTCCAAGGCGGCGATGTGCATCCGCCACCTGGTGGGGAGGCTCGAGAACTACGAGTACCGGGACGGGAAGGGAATCCCCACCTTCCTCAAGAGACTGTTCGGATCCAGGAGCTCGTAGTGCAAAAGACCGTCCGCCGCCGCCTGGCCGGCGCAGGAATGTTGACTCAGCGCGGCGGATACCCTACTGTTACGTGGGGGGGATGGGTCCGGTGAAGGACTTCGTCAGGGACGCCTGGAGGATCGCCGCGGCATGCGCCGCGGGTGCGTTTGTCCTTTCCCTGCTGATCGGCCTGATTGCCGCGAACCCGTTCGGGATCGCGCTTTCCCGTGCGTTCCTCTTCGCTCTGCTGTTCGCCGCCCTGGGCGTCGGCCTGCGGGCGGTGGTCAAGGCGTACCTTCCCGAGGTGATGAGCGCCGCGCGCCCCCCCCAGGGAGCCGAGGCCCCGGCATCCGCGGGCACCGTGGATATCGTGCTGCCGGAGGACGAGGGGCTGCAGCGGGAGGCCTTCCAGGGCGGCGCGGGGAGCGGGCCCGGGTCCGCGGGGGCGGAGGATGAACCGACCGAGGTCCTGGACGCGGAGGAGCCTTCGCAGGCGGAGGCCCAAGCGCTAGGGGACCTCGCCGAGGAGCTCGGGGAAGAGCTCCCGCAGGCCGAGGGCGGGGAAGCCGCCGCCGGGGCCGCTCGCGAGCGCGGCCGCCCGCCCGTCGCTGCCCCGATGGGCGGCGAGGAAGCGGAAGAGGTGCGGCCGGAAGACGAGCTTCCGCGGAGCCTGGCGAACGTGGATGCGGGGGAGCTGGATGCGCTCCCGGACATCGCCGAGCTGGAGCCCCCGTCGGGGCAGAAAAGCGGTCCCGCCGCGAGGGTGCCTCGGTCCGCGGTAGGAAAGACACCGGAGGACGCCGTGCGCAACCTTCTGGCGAACGAAGACCCGGCGACGCTGGCCCGTGCCATTCGCACGGCCCTGAAGAAAGATGAAAAAGGATAGCGCACATATGGCCGAGAGCCTCTGGGAGGGGAAGTCCGAGGAGGATCTGTGGAAGATCTTCCGCCGCACCAAGGATCAGAAGCTGCGCGACTTCTTCGTGCGCCAGTACGCCCCCCTGGTGAAGTACGTGGCGGGCAAGATCGCCATGGGGATGCCGCAGAACGTCGAGTTCGACGACCTGGTGGGGTTCGGCGTCTTCGGCCTCTTCGATGCCATCGACAAGTTCGATCCGGGCAAGCACGTCAAGTTCAAGACGTACGCCGTGACCCGGATCCGCGGCGCCATCTTCGACGAGCTGCGGACCATCGACTGGGTCCCCCGGTCGGTCCGCCAGAAGGCGCGCGAGGTGGAGGAGACGGTGCGGCGGCTGGAATCCTCGCTCGGCCGTGCCGCCTCCGACGAGGAGATTGCGTCGGGCATGGCCATGGATCTCAAGGACTTCCAGCAGATGATGATGAAGATCAGCGGGACCTCGATGCTGTCCCTGCACGACATCTGGTACACCGGGGAGGACAACGACAAGATCTCCATCGCGGAGAGCATCGAGAGCCCGGGGAGCCTCAACCCGGACACGATCGTGGAGAAGGAAGAAATCAAGCGCGTCATCGTGGACGCGATCAAGGAGCTGCCGGAGAAGGAGAAGAAGGTCCTCGTGCTGTACTACTACGAGGACCTGACTCTCAAGGAAATCGGCGAGGTCCTGGAGGTTACCGAGAGCCGCGTCTCGCAGCTGCACACCAAGGCGGTGATGCGCCTGCGGGCCAAGCTCACGAGCTTCAAGAGGGGGATCGTGTAGGGGCGGCGCGCCCTTGGAGAGGAAAGCCAGATGCCGGGCGGAATCAGCCTGGAGCAGATCCAGGAATACATGCGCATGCAGTCCGCGGAGGACAAGAAAAACCGCACGATCACGGTGGAGGCGGAGAGCATCCCGGAGGCGCTGAAACGGGCCTCCATCGAGCTGGGCATCCCCCTGTCTGCCCTGGAATACGAGGTGGTCGCCAAAGGCAGCCCGGGAACGTTCGGGATCGGCCGCGCGCCGTGGAAGATCTCCGTGTACGAGCGCTCGAGGCAGGTCAAGACGCGCGCGGAGGCGGAGGCGGAAGCGGCGCGGGAGACCGCGCGGGAGGCGGAGATCGCCGCCCGTCCCAAGGACGTGCCCGGCGAGGCATTCGTGCGGATCACGGGGGACGGAGCCTACCTGCGGGTCACGAAGCCGGAGGGGCGCGGCCCGCGGGCCACCGAGATCATGGCCCGGGAGAAGCTATCGCTCCGCGGGGTGTCCAGCTTCGACGCTGCCCTGGTATCCCGCATCGTCAAGCACGCGGACGGCGAGTACATCCGCGTGGCCGACGTGCAGTACAATCCTTCCCACGACGCGACGCTGTCCGTGGACGTGACGGACGGCTCCATGAAGGCGCTCGTCTTCGTCAACGAGCCCGGCTTCGGGGGCGCCGATGTATCCTCGGACTTCGTGCGTTCCTTTCTCGCGTCCAACGGCGTCGTGCACGGCCTGAAGGAGGACGTGCTGGAGCAGCTGGAGCTGGCCCCGCGCTACGGGCGGCCGATCGTGGTGGCCGAAGGAACTCGCGCACACGACGGGGCCAACGCCCGCATCGAGTACAACTTCAGCCTCGAGAAGGACGTGGTCACCCTGCGGGAAAAGGACGGGAGGGTGGACTTCAAGGACATCTCCCGCGTGGAGAACGTGGTCGCGGGCCAGCTGCTTGCGCGCAAGATCCCGGCGGAAGCCGGCCAGGCGGGGCAGACCGTGACGGGCAACGTCATCCCGGCCACCCGTGGCAAGGACTGCGACCTGCTGGTCGGCAAGAACGTGAAGCTGTCGGAAGACGGGTTCTCGGCCCTCGCCGAGATCAACGGGCAGGTCCTCCTGCTGGGCGGCAAGATCAGCGTGGAGCCCATCTACACCATCCCGGGCGACGTGAACCTGCGCACCGGCAATATCCTGTTTCTCGGCACGGTAATCGTGAAAGGAAACGTGGAGGACGGGTTCAGCGTCAAGGCGGCGGGCAACATCGAGGTCTTCGGGAGCGTGGGCAAGTGCGTCATCGATGCGGAGGGGGACATCGTGGTGCACCAGGGCATCGCGGCGAAGACCGAGGGCAAGGTCCGTTGCGGCAAGAGCCTGTACTCCAAGTTCATCGAGCATGCCCACGTGGACGCCGGTGAGAACGTCGTCGTGACGGACGGCATCGTGCACTCCCACGTGGACGCGAACAAGATGATTCTCTGCCAGGGCCGCCGGGCGCAGATCGTGGGGGGACGCCTGCGCGCCAGCGAGGAGATCAACTCGAAAATCCTGGGGTCCGTGGCGGGGACCGAGACGCTGCTCGAGGTGGGCTACGACCCGCGGAGCAAGGAGCGGCTGGTCGCGCTCGAGGAAGAGAAGAAGACCGTGGAGAAAAGCCTCGAGGAGGTGGACCTCAACATCAAGACCCTCGAGAACCTCCTGCGCGTCCAGAGGAAGCTTCCCCCCGAGAAGGCCCAGTACCTCGCCGAGCAGAGCGAGAAGAGGTCGGAGCTCCTCCGCCGCCTGGAGGAGACCGTGCGGGAGATCGGCCAGATCAACACCCACCTCGCTTCCCTTACGACCATCGGAAAGATCTCCGCCTCGGAGCGGGTCTACCCAGGCGTGAAGCTCGCGATCAAGAGCGCGGGACTCGCCGTGCGCACGGAGTTCAAGTTCGTGACGTTCTTCCTCCAGGGCGGGGAGGTGAAGGTCACGAAGTACGAAGCCTTTGACGAGGACCTGATGAAGAGGCGCTCGTAGATGGCCCTGCTCCCTATCGACCTGCAGACCCTGTTCAGCCAGACCACCCAGGTGGGCAAGGAGCAGGCCGTGCAGAAGGACGCGCCGCCGGCTGCGCAGTCCCTGCAGGGCGCGCAGCTCGCTCAGAGGGCGGACATCCGCGACCACGCGGTAAACGAGACCCACGACGAGCAGGAGGGGCCCGAGAAGGTGAAGGACCGCGAACGCCGGGGGGCGGAGCGGCGCAGGCGCAGGGAGCCGAAGGGCGCGAAACCCCCGCCCGCGCCTCCGCCCGCCTCGAACGTGGTGAGCGACCCCGATCTCGGGCGGAACATCGACGTCACGGGCTGAGCGATGTGGTACACGATCCTGATCACGCTCGTCGTGGACTTCGGCGGGCTCATCCTGGTCTACCTCCTTCTCCGGGACCGTGTCCGCCGCGCGGCTTCCGCCGAGGCCCGGATCGGGGAGATCCGCGAGGAGGTGAGCCGGCTCCTGGTGGAGCTCAACCAGGCCACGGATCGAAACGTCGCATTGATGGAAGACCGGATCGCGGTCCTCAATGAGGCCATTTCCACGGCCGATAAGAAGATAGGCCTGCTCCGTCGGGAGACCGAGAAGCACGACGTGGGGTCGCGGATCTACAGCAGGCTGGCCGAGGGGAAGCCTCTGCGGTCCGCCGGGGCGCAGGAGCCGGGAGAGGCCGGGGCACCCAGGGCGGCGCCGCCGCCTCCCGTTCCGCCGCTGGCCGTGGAGCTGTCCGAGAGACCCGGTGTGACGGGCCGCCTGGACGCGCCGGCCGGCCCGCGCGGCGCGCCGGCAGCGGAAGCGGCGGAGGTCGAGGTTGCGGCGACGGCCGCGCCGGTCCCGGGCCGCGCGGGGGACGTGCGCCAGAGAGTGATGATGCTCTTTCGCGCCGGCTTCTCGCCGTCCCTCATCGCCAGCCGCGTGGGAGCGCCCGTCGGGGAAGTGGAGCTCATCATCTCACTGGAGCAGCGGAAAGGACAGGCGTGAATCAGAATGGGGAAGAGGATCGAACGATCCAGAGCATCGGCATCGAGGTTCACGGCGGCTGCGCGGTCATCCTGATCCCCTCCGGCTCCCGCACTCCCGTCGCCCGGGCGATGACCTTCACCACCGTGGCGGACGGGCAGGGGGCCGTGGAGGTGCGCATCGTGCGTTGTTCCTCCGCGGGTACGAGCGGCGTGCCTGCGCGCGGTCCGCAGACCAGCCGGCCGGGTGGCGTGGTCGGCAGGTTCCTGGTGCCCGGGCTGCGCCAGGCTCCCCGCGGAGAGGCACGCGTGGACATCGGGGTCTCGCTGGACCGCGAGGGGGTGATCCGCGCGTGGGGCACGGACCGGCACACGGGTGCACGCCAGGAGGCGACGTTCCCCGGGCTGTGGGCGCTGCCTCCCCGCGTGCGCACGGGAGCGGTTTCACGTCTTGCGCGCCGGCTGGAGGCGGAGCTGGAGCTTCAGGGCGCGCACGGCCTTCGATCGGAGGGTCGGCTGCTGAGATGGTACGCGGCGGAGGGCGGCGGCGGACCGTTCCTCGCCGCGCTGGCCGGGGAGCTGGACGTCCTGCGGCGCTCCACGGTGGAGCCGCCCCTGTCCGTCATATGAGATTGCGGCGCCGCGCGGCGGCGGATCCTACGGACGTTGCACGCCTCGGGAAGCTGCTGCTCCTGGGGCGGAACGCGGCGCTGCGCGCACGTGCCGCGGACATGCTGGCCGAGATCGGCCTGGTGTGTGCCTGGGCGTACCTGCGCCACGCCTTGTGGGATCCCGACGAGACCGTCCGGGAGAGCGCCGTGGAAGCGGTAGGATCCCTTGCCGTGCGGCAGTCGGCCGGGGAGCTCGCCGCGCTGTACGCGTGGTCGGGTCCCCGCCTGCGTCAGGCGGTCCTGCGCGCGGTTCGGCGCATCGGCTACCAATCGGAGTTTGACGGGATCCTGGCGCTCGCGCGCGGGGACCCGGATTCGAGGGTGCGCGCGCTCGTCGGGCGCGCCGTGCGGGCGGCGGCCCCGTACCCGCGGAGGTCCTGAAAGCATGCGCAGGCGCTACGTGTCGTTCGGCCTGGGCGGGGGGCGCTACTGCGTGCCCGTCGAGCAGGTTCTCCAGATCCTGCGGCTGGAGGGGCTCATCGAGATCCCCAAGCCGCCCCCGTTCGTCATCGGCGTACTGAACCTGCGCGGGGACATCATTCCCGTGGTGAGCCTGCGTGCCCGGCTCGAGCTGCCCCCCGAGAAGGCGGCCAGACCGGCGGGAGATCCGCGCAAGCGCCGTGTCGTCATCACGCGGGTGGGGGGCAAGCCCTACGGCCTGGATGTCGACGAGGTCCGGGAGATCGTGGAGATCGAGGACGACGGGATCACGACGGACGCCACCACGGTGCTCGGCGGACGCGCCGAGTTCATCCTGGGCATCGCCCAGCGGGAGGAAGGCGTCTACATGGTCCTGGACCTCGCGCGGGTCCTCGGGTCGAGCCGGGATATCCCCCTGCCGGGACCTCCGGGATGAGCGATAAATCCGCCGGATACGGCGGCGACAAATCCGCCGGATACGGCGGCGGGATCGATGAATCGCGCCTGCGCCGTGCCTTCCTGGAGGAGGCAGACGAGCTCAGCCAGAAGCTCGGCGCATCCCTGATGTCCCTGGACGCCGACCGGGCCAATGCCCAGCTGGTGAACGAGGTCTTCCGCCTCACCCATTCGCTGAAGTCGGAATCCGCCCTTATGGGGTTCGGCGTTCTCTCGGAGCTCGCGCACCGGATGGAGGACGTGCTCGGGCTCGTGCGGTCCGGCGCGCTCCCGCTGGGGAAACCGGTGATGGAGGCCGTGTTCTCCGGCGCCGACCTCATCGCGGAAATGATGTCGGCGATCTCCCGGGGAGGAAGCGACGCGGAGTTCGCTACTGCCGCCGTCCTCGGAGCGCTTTCCACGGCAGCGGGAGGCGCGGGGACCGGCCCGGCGGCCTCGGGCCCTGCGGGGGGCCCGGTGGCGCCGGCCTTGCCGCCGGGAGAAGTCGAGCAGGTGACCCTTGGGGAGTTCGAGCTGGCGCAGTTGGCCGAGTCCCGCGACCGGGGAGAGGATTTCCTCCGCGTTACGGTGATCGTGGACGAGGCGGAGCCCATGAAGTTCCCCCGGGCCTGGCTGGTGTTCTCCGCCCTGGAGGCGGTATCCAACGTCGTGAAGGTGGTTCCCCCGCTGGAGGGAGACCCGGTGGAGGACTCGCGCTACGGGCGCATGACCTTCCTCCTCACGGCGGACGACGAGAAGGGGGTCGTGCGCGCGGCCACCGGGGTCGACCAGATCGCGGAAGTGAAGGTCGAGCGGTGCCGCTTCGACGACTTCCTTTCGCGAGCCACCTCCGCGCTGGCTGCCTCCGCAGCGGCTGCCACCATGCGGGCGTCCCCCGGACATCCGTCCGCCGGGATACCCGCCGGGCTCGCGGCTGCCGCCGCGGCTCCCACCGCGGCGGAGAGGACCTCCATCCGGGTCGACACGAAGAAGCTGGACGACCTCTGGAGCCTGATCGCCGAGCTCGTGCTCCACAAGTCGCGGATCGCCCGCCTTTCCGAGGACGTGGGCCACGGGATGGACGCGCAGACCGTCCGCGAGGAGCTCGTCGAAGCCTTTGATTCACTGGACAAGATTTCCGGCGGCATGCAGCAGGCGATGATGGACACCAGGATGATCCCGATCTCGGTCATCTTCAGCAAGTTCCCCCGGCTGGTGCGCGACCTCTGCCGAAAGCTCGGAAAGTCCGTGGACCTGGTCGTGTCGGGCGAGGACACCGAGATCGACCGCAGCATCGTGGAAGCATTGGCCGATCCCCTCACGCACATCATCCGCAACTCCCTGGACCACGGCATCGAGTTCCCCGAGGAACGGGTGCGGCGGGGCAAGAGCGAGAAGGGAAGGGTGAGCGTCTCCGCGCGCCGCCAGGGCGGCACCATCGTCATCGAGCTGGCCGATGACGGCCGCGGCATCGACGTGCCCGGCATCCGCCGCAAGGCGGTGGAAATGGGCATCCCCGGCGCGGGGACATTGGCGGAGGCGCAGCTCCTGGACCTGGTCTTTCTCCCAGGCTTCAGCACCAAGGAAGTCGTGACCGACCTCTCGGGGCGGGGAGTCGGCATGGACGTGGTGGCCACCCGGGTCCGCACCGATCTCAAGGGGGATGTGGCGCTTCGCACGGAGGCGGATCGGGGCACGCAGGTGACCCTGTTTCTTCCGCTCACCCTCACCATTGTCAACGCGCTGCTGGTGCGGGGCGGCGCGCAGCTGTATGCGCTTCCGCTCACGGAAGTGGACAGCACGGCCAAGCTCACCAGCTCGGAGATCCGCGGCGAGGAGGGAAGGGAGAACGCCGCGTGGATGGACGAGGACATCCCCGTGTTTTCCCTGGGCGCGCTCTTCGAGGGCGGGCGGCGGCGGTCCGACGAGTGCTTCGCCCTGGTGCTCCGCCACCGGGATCGCAAGGCGTTCCTGGTGGTGGATGAGCTGATCGAGGAGCGGGAGGTCGTCATCAAGCCCGTGGACGACCTGCTGAACTCCCAGCGCATGTTCTCGGGTGTGTCCGTCCTTGAAAACGGAAAGCTCGTTTTCATACTTGACACTTCTTTCATCCGGCGCGAGAAATTCTGAAGGGGGGCCCGATGGGCGCCAATATCCTGATCGCCGACGACCTTTCGTTCATGCGCATGATCCAGAAGGAGATCCTCACGGAGCGGGGCTACACCGTGGCCGGGGAGGCTTCGGACGGCATCGAGGCGGTGGAGAAGTTCAAGACGCTGCGCCCGGACCTCGTCCTGCTCGATATCACGATGCCCAACATGAACGGCCTGGAGGCCATGCGGAAGATCTTCTCCATCGACCCGCGCGCGAGGGTGATCATGTGCTCGGCCCTGGGCCAGCAGAACCTCATCGTGGAAGCCATCAAGGCAGGCGTGAAGGACTTCATCGTGAAGCCTTTCAAGCCCGAGCGAATCCTCTCCGCAATAGAGAAAGCACTGAGATCTTAGGCAGACGCCGGGCAATAAAAAACGGTATGCCTGGACGTCAGGAGCATACCGTTGGTATCGAATGAGGAATCATTCCTCACCCAAGAAGATCGGCGGCCTGTCGGAAATCTTTAGCGCTGGCGTTGCAGCCGTGCCGCGGCGCGCTCGATCAGGCCCCGCTGCCACTGCGAGGAATCCTCGATACCCGCGTACATTGCCTCGCTGCGGGCAGCGACTTCCTCGGGAGCCGGCTTCTTTTCTCCTTCCCCCGTGATGGCGTGGATGACCGACTGCACGAGGAACCCGGCGATGCTCCGGGCCGACGCAGCCAGGATGGCGCCGTCGATCCGGTCCAGCTCAGCCAGGCACGGCCCCGGGTCCCGGCCGGCCCGCAGGAGGGCCGCCAGCTCGCGGCTGCCCGCGCGCCCGCGGCTGCCCAGCGTCTCCAGCTCGGAAAGCTGTCCCGAGAGCTGCTGAAGGGCCGCGGCGAGCTTCTCACGGGTGGAGGACCGGGAGGCCTGCGCGTCGTGAATGCGCCGGACTTCCTGCATGGTGAGGTCAATCCGGGGGCGCACCACCGGCAGCGACAGCGCCTCCTGCAGGCCGGCCAGCGGCATGCCCGTGATCTCGACCGCGCGCGGAGACAGGGAGCGGCAGACCAGCTGCGGGTTCATCCGCAGCTGGTTCTCGAACCACCACGTGTACAGGAGCATCCGCCGGTCCGTGGGCGTCACCCCCCCGTCCACCGAGCGTGCCGGGAACAGGCCGATGTCCCGGATCGCGTGGAAGGCGCGGCCCTCCGCGGGAAGAAGACGGTGGCCCTCCACCAGTCCGAGGCTCTCCGCGTACGAGCCGTGGCAGTGGGCCCGCATTCCCGGGAATCCGAGGTCGAGTCCCGCGGTGTAGAGTGGCCGGGCGCCGAGGAAACGCGCAAGGTCCCAGGCGGAGGTGCTCACGGACCCCCCGGCTCCAAGCTGTCCCTTCTCGCCGACCGCCTCCTCCAGGATTTCACCCAGGGGGAAGAGCGAGCTGCACAGGAAGAACCGCTCGCCGCCCTGGCGGAAGACCCTCGGGCAGGTGGAGGGCTCCGCGACCAGGACGCCTTCGCGCGCAAGGGTCCAGTCCAGGGAGCGCGAAGCCCAGTACTGGGGATCCACCACCATCGTGAAATCCGGCTCCACGCCCTGCGCGCGCACGGCCCGCAGGGAGGTGTTCACCGACACGATGAGCATCCTCGCGCGCAGCTTCGCCACGGACGGCAGGACCGCGTCCAGTGACGGTCCTCCGGCGACGACGAGACAGGGAACACCCTCGAAAAGCCCCGCAAGGGCGCCCACGCCGGCGCAGCGCGCGAACTCTTCCATGTTCCGGCAGAGGTTCCTCACCCACAGCCGTCCGAAGCGGTTGAGGGTGTTCACGTTGATGTCCCGGCGGAGGAGCCAGGACTGGATGGTTTCCTCCGAGGCCCGGTAGACGGCCGGGCGCGCGCGCAGGGCAGGGCGCAGGCGGAGAAAGGCCGGCCTCGCCAGCGGCAGGGCCTCCAGGATGCGTGGGAGCCCGTCGGGAGTCCCGCCGACGTGCAGACGGACTCCCGGATCCGCCAGCAGGGTCCGCAGGTCACGGGCGGCGAGAGCCGCCCGGAACAGCCGCGCATCCGGTTCCACCACGAGGAGCGGCACAGAGGGAAAAGCCCGCCGGGCCTCCTCCGCGCCGTAGCCGAGGCCGAAACCGATCGCGATGATCGCCGTGCAGGAGGGATCGACCTCGTGACGGACCTGGGCGGCAGCGTCACGGCCCGGGTCGTGACGGCCGTGGAGGTGCACGCCGTCCAGCACCATGGCAGGAGCTCCGGACGGGGTGTCCAGGACCTTCAGGCCGGCATCGTCCGCGGGCTCCCCTTCGAGCGCCGCCGCCGCCTCGGGGTGCTTCGCTGCCAGCTCCCGCAGGTTTTCCTCCAGCCGGCTCACGGCAGGCTCACTGCAGCTCAAGGCCGATCTTCTGGCCCGCCTGGACACGGGTGCCGGCGGGCGGCTGCTGCGAGACGACGTAGCCGCTTCCGTTGATCGTGACGAGAAGATCCGAGCGCAGCAGCAGCGGGAGGAGGAGCTTCTTGGGAGTGCCACGCAGGTCGGGCATGGGCGCACCCACCGTCACCTCGGCCGCGGCCGAACCGGCCGCCGTGGCGGGGAGCCTCGGGGCCGCAGCGGCGGCCGTGCCCGCGCGCGCGATCCCGGCGGTGTCCACCAGGCCGACCGCAACGTCGTGGAAGATGGGCGCCGCGATCTGGGACCCGTAGTAGCTCTGGCCGCGGGGGTTCTGTACGACGACGTACACGATGTACTGCGGGTCGTCCGTGGGGAAGATCCCTATCAGGGAGGCGATGAAGTCACTCTCCGAGTAGGTGCCGGTCTTCGCGCTGGACACCTGGGCGGTGCCGGTCTTCGCGGAGATCCGCACCCCGTCCACCGCCGCGAGGCGGGCCGTGCCCGGGGGAACGGTCGCCGTCTCCATCCACGAGAGCATGGTGCGCGCCGAGTCCGGGGAGATGACTTCCCACAACGGCTCGCGGCTGAACTCCTTCACCACGGTGCCCTGCGGGGAGACGATCTTCTTCACGATCAGGGGCTTCAGCAGCACCCCGCCGTTGGCGATCGCGGAGCAGGCGGCCATGATCTGCAGGGCGGAGACCGAGATCTCCTGGCCGAAGGTGATCGTCGGCTTGGAACGGGCCGACCACTGGGAGACGGGACGGAGCAGGCCGGCCGTCTCGCCCTGGAGGGGAATCCCCGTGGGCTTGCCGAAGCCGAAGCGCGTGAGCATTCGGTAGAAGGAGTCGCTGTCCATGCGCTCCGACGCGTAGGCGGCGCCGACGTTGGAGGAGAACTGGATGATCTGCTGGGGGACCAGCTCGCCGTGGCCCATGATGTCGCGGATGCGGACGGTTTCTCCGCTGGGGAACCTCTTCTCGTAGAAGCCGCTGGGGAACCGGTCTGTCGCGCTGATGGCGCGCAGGTCCAGCATCGAGGAGAGGGAAAAGATCTTGAACACCGATCCGGGCTCGTAGGCGGCGGTGACCGGCCGGTTGACCAGGGAGGCGGGATCGATGCGGGGGGACGGCTGCTGGAACTCGTTGGGATCGAAGTCCGGCAGGGCGGTGTACGCGAGGATCTCGCCCGTGTGCGCCGCCATGACCAGGATCATGATGGAGTCCGCCTTGTTCGCCTCCATGGCGGCCCGCGCCACTTTGTCCACGGCGTACTGCACGTCGAGGTCGATCGTGAGGAACACCTGGTCACCGTAGACGGTCTGCGAGTCCGTTCCCACGGGCTGGGGCGCCAGCTCGTCGTTGAACGTGTACTCCACCCC
>Ga0153915_10000953_pt1 | contig 26735 bp, 25 predicted proteins | sample Opewatmetagenome_2_FD_107003 | JGI IMG/M metagenome (GOLD analysis project Ga0153915, IMG submission 107003) | Freshwater wetland microbial communities from Ohio, USA - Open water 3 Core 3 Depth 3 metaG | ecosystem: Environmental > Aquatic > Freshwater > Wetlands | place: USA: Ohio, Lake Erie...
CATTCTGTTCTGAGTAAGAGCATTAAACCCTTTTATGCTTAAGAAGCAGCCCCATAAAAAAACTCCCGCTTCAATACCGATTAATACAAATGCCGCATTTCTCTTTAGAGAGAAAGGGCTGGGATTATGGTAGAACCATTGCCTTCCGAATATGGCAAATTCTATGGGGGACAGAATGCAGAAAATTAAAACAGAAGGAATGAAGGAATATGTAAGCACAGCAGTTACATTTTTATACAGGTTTTTATAACCTGTAAGATTCAAAATATTCTTAAATAAGAATGATACGGCGAGCAGCAAGGCTATGAATATTCCCATTGCCGGGAAAACAAGAGTAAATGGAGTAGGGTTAAGAGGATCCTGCATATTAATAAAATTAGAAATTATAAGCGAATTTAGAAAATACTTAAATCCCATAATAAGCATAATGAAAATTATATAATTTTTATGTTCGGCAAATATTATTTCCTTAAATGCTTTTAACGGCGATTCAATTAAATCCCAGATAATTCTCCATAAATCGATATTGAAGATTTTAGCCCGCAAATAAGCTTTACAGCTTGAGCAGGTTTCCTTGTAATAATCATTTTCAGCGCCGCAGTTGGGGCATATTATACTGTTTTTAATACTCATAAGCCGATCTTTAATTTTAATGAGACATTTGTCGAATTTCCCGTTTCGGTTACATCAAAATCGAATAAGTGGGCGTCAACATAGGCATCGACGATATTTACCAGATACGTTATTCCAAGATACACAAAAAAGGAGTCCCTTAGGTCTCTGTAAGATTTGCTAAGGCTTTTATATCGGGTCTGGAGTGAAGTGCTTTCCGTTGTATTCGACATATCTTCATATTCATTGTACCTGTTGTTATAGTAAATTGCCCCGTATATATAATATCCTATAAATCCCCATACAACCGGAATCTTCCAATAAGATTCATTATATAACTGACCCCATCCCGGTAAAACTGCGCTTCTTAACATAGCTCCTGTAGCCGATTTCTGCATAACAAATTTAATTGTATCCTGTTTATTAGACGCAGTCGAATCAATTTTTGTTTGCGCAGAAAGAGAAAAAGAAGATAAGAAAAGGACAATCAAAAATTTAATTATATGTTTTTGTAATAACTTCAAAAAGTTCGTATAACCGTTCTAATTCATCTTTGGAATAAAATTCAATTACTATTTCCCCCGACCCGTTCTTATTCTGCCGGCATGTTACTTTTGTAGCAAGAATGTTCCTTAATCTCGATTCAAGGTCTCTGTTCGATATAGCTTCGAGGCTCATATTATTTTTAATATGCTCCCCTTTTGCGCTTTTTCTTTCAGGATTAAGAATGTTCTTTGCAAGTTCTTCCACTTTTCTAACGGAAAGGTTCTGTTTTTTAATTTTCGATAAAATAAAAAGCTGGACTTTTTCAGAAGGGAGATTAATAAGCGCGCGGGCATGCCCCATGGAAATTTCATTTTTAATAAGCGCCTGCTGAATTTCACCGGGCAATTTTAAAAGCCTTATGGAATTTGTTATTGTTGTTCTGTCCTTGCCTACTTTTTCAGCAATTTCCTCCTGCGAAAGGGAACATTCCTCCATAAGTTTTTTATACGCTGAAGCAACCTCAATCGGGTTAAGATTCTCGCGTTGAATATTCTCAATCAAAGCAAGGGCAATCATCTGTTCTTTAGTATCGGCCTTTATTATATAGGCCGGAATATCCTTAAAACCTAATTCCCTGCATGCCCTTAATCTTCTTTCTCCCGAGATAAGCTCGTATTCTGTCTGGCTGCCTCTTCTGACCGTTATAGGCTGGATAAGTCCGTTTTCAAGAATCGATTTTTTCAATTCGTCGAGAGCTTCTTTATCGAACTCGTTTCTCGGCTGGTAAGGATTTGCAATAATCGAATTTACCTGCAGTTTGGCAAGGACATTATAAGAATGGCCGTCATCTTCTTTAATCTCGGAATGCGGCATGGTAATGGCATTGTTCGAAATGCTTTCTTTTGAATTAGGGTTAATAAGAGCATCGAGTCCCCTTCCGAGAACAATTTTCCCTTTTGTCACTTAATTTTCCCTTTTGTTTCAATTTTGTTTCTTTCCAATAATTCGGCGGCGAGGGACATATAATTTTTAGCCCCGCTTGAGATTGCATCATATAGAATAACAGGTTTAGCGTAACTCGGCGCTTCCGAAATTCTTACATTGCGGTGAATGATTGTAGCAAACACTTTTTCCCCGAAATATTTTTTAACTTCTTCAACAACCTGATGCGAAAGCCTTAATCTTGTATCGTACATAGTAAGCACTACCCCTTCGATAAAGAGAGAGGGGTTAAGGCTGTTCTTAACTATATTTATTGTATTAAGCAGCTGCCCCAGCCCTTCAAGGGCAAAGTATTCGCACTGAACCGGAATAATTACCGAGTCGGCGGCAGTTAATGAATTTAAAGTAAGAAGTCCGAGCGACGGAGGGCAGTCGATAAAAATAAAATCGTATTTACTTTTAATAGGCTGAAGTGCTTTTTTAAGAAGGTACTCTCTTTCTTCCATACCGACCATTTCAATTTCGGCGCCTACAAGATTAATATGAGACGGAAGGACATCAAGATAAGGCATATATGTATTCATAATGCAGTCTTGCGCATTTTCCAAACCGACAAGCGTTTGATATACGGAATTTTCAACCCCTTCAACTCCGAGCCCCGAAGTGGAATTAGCCTGCGGATCAATATCGATAAGCAAAGTATTAAACTCTGCCGCGGCAACCGAAGCGGAAAGGTTAATGGCGGTTGTCGTCTTGCCTACCCCGCCTTTCTGGTTTGCTATAACTATAACTTTTGACATACTCTGTGAAATTTAGTTTATAATTCTATTTCCTGGCCATAATTTAAAACAACGCATTTTTTATTTATCAGCTCAACCTGCTTTTTAAATTCAAACGGATCAGCTTCAATAATCGGGAAAGTATTGTAATGCATCGGAACTGCAAATTCAGGGTTTACAAATTCAACTGCTTTTGCAGCATCTTTAATTCCCATAGTAAAATTATCCCCTATGGGGAGGAGCATATAATTAATCCGATTCATTTCTCCAATCAGTTTCATATCGAAGAAAAGCCCTGTATCCCCTGTATGATAAATGTTCATATCGTCAATAGACAATATTACACCCGCTGCAAGGCCTGCATAAACTCCATCAGGCGTAGCCGAGCCATGCATAGCCATAGTAAATTTAACCTTTCCGAACCCGAAATTGTAACTGCCCCCTATATGCATTGGATGGGCATTGAAGCCTTTAGCTTCAAGATAATTTGCAAGTTCAAAAACAGCAATAAATTTAGATTTGCATCTGCCGGCGATTTTCATAGCGTCGCCAAGATGATCGCCGTGCGCGTGAGTAAGAATAATATAGTCCGCTTCGACATCTTCCGCTTTAACCGGCGAAGTAGGGCAGCCTGTAAAAAAGGGATCGATTAAAATCCTGATTCCGTTTTTTACCGTTAAAAGAAACGCCGAGTGAGAATAATACTTAAGTTTCATTTCCTCGCTCTATTTTATTCTTTCTAAAAAATTTATTCACATTTTTATCGCAGATGAATTTGATTAATTCCCGTTTGATTTTCTGCCTTGTTTCAACTTTTTCCAAATCAATTATTTCAGATACTTCTTCGGAGCATAGAATCTTCTTATCTCTTGTAATACCTGAGAATTTTGAAACGAACATATCCTGATCTCTTCCTTCGCCGAGACAATCGAGGATATGTCTGGTTTTTCTAAGAACGGCGAAAAAAAGTTTATCATCAACGCAAAGATATAAAGATTCCAGCAGATATCTGAACCGCCTCAGCGTAATCCTGAGTTTATGGAGATTTTTAACTGAATCATCCTCAAAAAACAAATCGATAAAAAGGAATACGCTTTTAAGCTTTTCATCAAGAATAATCTTGGAAGCGTCTTCAAGATTCATGCTTTTTTTTAGTCCTTTTATAAGGTATCTTTTATCCCTTTTAGCCATCAGAAATTACCGGATTTGTTCTGTTTAATTATACCGCGCAATCCTTTTACTTTTGAATGGCTGAAAGAACGTTTAAGAACCTCTTTCAGTTCGTCTTTTGAAAGCCCCCTTTTCAGAGATCCGTTTTCAGCAATTGAAATTGCCCCCGTTTCTTCCGAAACAATTATGCTTAGCACATCCGCCTGTTCAGAAATTCCAAGTCCGGCTCTGTGCCTCATTCCGAGAGGAGCGCCGTTAAGAATAGTTGTCTGTGAAAGAGGCAAAGTGCATCTTGCCGCTTCAATTACATCATTTCTTATTATGACCGCGCCGTCGTGAAGAGGAGACCTCGGAAAGAAAATAGAACGGAGAAGATTCTTTGAAAGCTTTGAATTAATCATTTCCCCGGTTTCCGAAATACCTTTTATTCCGACCGATTTAACCATTACTATAAGCGCGCCGTGCTGGTACTGGGCCATTTCAAAAACACTTTCTGTAAGCACCTCAATCAGAACTTTATCGTCGCTTTTTATAAATAATCTTATAAATGGATTCCTTCCGAGAACTACAAGAAGCCTTCTTATCTCAGGCTGGAATAAGATTATGAATGCAATAACCCAGATATCGGTAATTAATTTTAACAGCCAACCGATTGCTTTCAAGTCAACAGACTGTGCAATAAAAGAAAGGATAAAAATTACAATTAAGCCGAAAAAAATCTGGGAAGCTATAGTTCCCCTGATAATCATATAAACTTTATAAAAGATGAAACTGACCAGCGCTATGTCAATTACATCAAGCAGAGTAACAGGAAGAAAACCTATTTTGAATAGCTCAACCATTACATTGTACCGGATTTAATATAAAGTTGACAATTTCCCTTGCTTTAACAGCATTTTGAACATTATGTGTTCTTATAAACTTAGCTCCGTTCATTATAGCCGCGGTTTCAGCCGCTATACTAGCTTCAACCCTGTTTTCAACGGGCAGTTTAAGAGATTTACCGAGAAAAGATTTATTCGATACTCCCATAAGAACCGGATAGCCGATGCCTTTAAACTCCGAAAGCCTCTGCAGTATCTCATAATTATCGGCTACTCTTTTTCCGAAACCGATGCCCGGATCAATGATGACATTTTTAATATTGAATTTTTTCATCACTTTGAGTTTTGAAACCAAAAAATCATAAATTTCCGAAACTACTTCCTCATAATAGGGATTGTTCTGCATATTTTCTGGAATGCCTTTCATGTGCATAAGCACATATACGGCATTATAATCCTGCACGACTTTCAGCAGATCGGAATCGAAAGAAAAGGCGCTAATATCATTAATAATCTTAACTCCTTTTTTCAAACCTTCTTCGGCAACAGCCGCTTTTGTAGTATCGATAGAGATAACGGCATCGGGTTTTTCTTTTAACAAATCTTCAACAACCGGAATCACTCTCTCAAGTTCGGCTTCAACCGGAACCTGAAGCGAATCGGGTTTTGTGCTTTCTCCCCCGATGTCAATTATATCAGCCCCTTCTTCAAGCATCTTAATTCCATGTTCAACCGCTGCTTCTTTAAATGCATACTTTCCGCCGTCTGAAAAAGAATCGGGGGTAACGTTAAGAATACCCATAATTTTTGTCTTTACAGGAAATGGGCCGTCGGAATAAATTGAAATGCTTCTGTTATCGTATTCATAGAAATTAGAAATGAGTTTCGAAATTCTGTATCCCAGATCCTCATTTCCCGAAGAAAGAATTTCCTTGCCCAGTTCTTTAAAGACTTCAAAGTTGCCTAAAACAAGAAGATCAACTTTCAAGGTTTCCGGGTTATTTCTGTAATAACAAATTTCTTTGTTAAGAAGAATTATTTTCCTGATACTGTCTGAAATTTCGGGATGGAGGCTCCTTATCTCAAGTCCATATAAACTAAGGCTGTATAAATCCCTGTAAATATTATACTTAGCGCTGAACTTCCTGAAAACATCCTGATAAAACAGGCTGATAATATGAGCAGTCAAAAGTTAACTCCGAATATCAATTCTAAAGCCCAAAATATAGAAAATTAGATAATAATTTGTATAATTATTTAGAAATGTTTGCAAAAGAATGCAATTATTTGTTGATCAGGTTTTTCAATTCCATAACTGAAGCGGAGATATTATCGCTAGAAAAAACGGAATTACCGGCCACAAACACATCGCATCCGGCATCTGCTATTACCGGAGCAGTATCTCTGTTAACTCCCCCGTCAACTTCAATTAAATAAGAAAACTTGTTCTTTTCGCGCAATATCTTCAAAGTTTCTATTTTTTTGAGTGTTGAAGGGATAAATTTCTGCGCTCCGAAACCGGGATTGACAGTCATAACAAGAATCATATCGGCGGATTGAAGAATCTCCGAAATGGCCGAAACGGGAGTTGCCGGATTTATTGAAACTCCTGCTTTTGCGCCGAGACTCTTGATTAGAGAAATAGTCCTGTCAAGATGAACATTATTTTCCTGATGCACGGTAATATAATCTGCGCCTGCATTAACAAACTGTTCAATATACTCTCCGGCATTATCAATCATTAAATGGACATCCAGCGGCAAATTAGTGCATCTGTTTACTGCGTTTATTACAAGAGGCCCGAAAGTGATATTCGGAACAAAATGCCCGTCCATAATATCGCAATGAATAAAATCCGCACCGCCGACTTCGGCATATTTAATCTGTTGTGCAAGATTTGTAAAATCGGCAGAAAGTATTGAGGGGGCAATGTATTTCATATCATTTCTCACATTATTTTTTAACTGATGATACAACGAGGTTAACAGCACCCTCCTGCTTAATCAGGGAGCCCTCGCTTGGCGATTGTTCCAAAACGGTATTTGGAAGGAGGCCCTGCGAGTAGCGGTATTCAACATTGCCCAGTTTAAGGCCTGCATTTTCGAGATCAGTTTCGGCTTCTTTAAGAGATTTTCCAATCAGTTTTGGGGCTCTTACCATACCTTCAACCGGCCCGATGCTAATCGTATAATTGACTGCAGTTCCTTTATCGAGGCTGCTATTAGGAACAAACTGCTGTGCAATAACGATGTTTTGAGCTTCCTCTGATTCTCCCTGTTCAACAAATCCCACTTTAAGTCCCTGGTTTTCAATCAGCATTTGGGCTTCTTTTGCTGTTTTTCCATAAAGATTCGGCATTAGAACCTTTTCGTCGCCGCCGCTTATTGCGAGATAAATCCTTCTGCCCGTTTTTACAAGGGAACCGGCTACAGGGCGCTGGAGGATCACAAAATCCCTTTTAGTAACGGCATCGAACCGGGGAGGCTGCAAAACCGGGTTCAAACCTGCGGCTTCCAATATCTTTATTGCTTCATCTTTATGTTTATTTGCCACATTAGGGACGCTTATTGTCACGGAACTGACGACAAGAGGCATAACGATATAATCCATGGCCACAATAATGACGAGGCACACACCTGCAAAAATTAAGGCCCGATTAATTATTTTTTTTATTTTTTCATTTTTCATTAAAGTAATATATTAAATGAGAGATTTTTTACCAAATTAAACATTTATAATTTAATTGAGAAAAATCAATGAATAGAACAATTTGCCTCTTTGAAGATGCCGGCTGGAATAACCTGAATCCCCTTGTTTATTTTATTCCGGTATATGAACTCCGGTGCGGAATTTTGACCATTAAGGAGAAAGTTGAAAAACATTTCTCTTCGGATAAAGTGTTGCTTCATGCGAGGAGGTACCTTGCAGAAACAATTCTGGGACAGCTATATGATAATATTTTATTCGATCCTTATTTCTCCGATGAATGGATATTTATAAATGCCCGGACAATTATAAATGATAACTTCTGCAGTTATTTCAGCAATCCATCGGAAGAAATAATACTCCGTAATAATAATTTTATTCTCGGCGCATATCTGAAAGGAGAAAATGCAAAGTCCGTTTTTGCGGGGGGACGGGAATTTCCCGAGTTCAATTCCCTTAAAGGGGTAAAGGTAATTGATGTTAAGACTTCATTTCTTGAGCATCCATGGGACCTGATAAAACTCAACGGCGCTGAAATTTCTAATGATTATAAACTGATTAAAGCCGACCATACATTAAATGAAAGGAACTATGAAGGGGTTGTAGCGCACCATAGGGAGCATATATGTATAGGAGTTCACTGCAATATAGAACCATTTGTCTTCCTTAATGCTGAAAAAGGCCCTATTTATATAGGCGATAATGTGAAGATATATTCGCATTCAAGTATAGAAGGCCCTGCATATATAGGAAGCAATTCCATGATTAAAACCCATTCGAGCATATACAATAACACAAGCATTGGCCCGGTAAGCAAAGTCGGCGGCGAAATAGAAAACAGCATTGTACATTCATATTCCAACAAACAGCATTATGGGTTCCTGGGGCATTCATACATCGGCCAGTGGGTTAATCTCGGGGCGGGGACTTCAAACAGCGATTTAAAAAATAACTACAGCCCTATAAGAGTAAAAAAGAACGGGGAAAGCGAAGATACAGGAATGACTTTTCTCGGCGCACTGATTGGCGATTACACAAAAACCGCAATAGGATCAAGATTCAGCACAGGATCTTTGATAGGCCCATGCTGTAATATTATTACAAATCAGGCTGTACCAAGTTATCTCCCCCCTTTCACATGGGTTTTGAATGAAAATCTATGCCAGTATGATTTTGATAAAATTATAGAAACCACTAAAATAGTTTATGCCCGGAGAGGCATTATTTTTACCGATGACGACCGGAGATTATTCCGTGAAGTGTTTAATTATACAAAATCAGAAAAGGGATAAAAGAGCATTAGTATGTTCCGCAGTTACTATTATTTATACAGATGTTCAAAGGAGCTTAATGCCCTTTTGAAAGATAAATTAATCCTGGATGCTTATACGCAGGAAAAAGATAAATTATTTTTAAAAATACCTCTCGATTTATTCCCGGACCATCAAATAATTTTCGACTGCTCCCCATTGATGAATTATGTAACTTCAAAGGAGAGGCATTTTAAAGCAAAAAAGAACACTATAAGTTTTTTCGGCGGCTTTATTCCCGATGCAATTAAGAATGTTAAAATAGCTTTAAACGACCGGGCGCTGGTGTTCGAGCTTATTAGTTCTTCTATTTATTTCATTGTTCAGGGGGCTGAGACAAACGTGGTTCTTGTAAATCCTTCCGGCAGAGCTTCATTTAAAAAGGAAACAAGCGCAGGCTTAAACATCCCCTCCTCTTTTATCGAAAATGAAACGGAGTTATTCTCTTTTCTCAACATGTCGGAAAATTCCATTCCTGAATGGAAAGATTTTTCAAAAATGTTCCCTTTTGTAGGTAAACAAATTTTTCTACAGGCAAAGGCTGGCCTTAAATCAGGCTCAATAGAAGAGTTTAATGAAAATATATGCAGTAGTATAAAATCCGTTATTTACGATGATATTTTAGTTTATTCATCGCCTGAAGAGCAGCGTCCGGTATTTTTACCGGCTGCATTTGTTGATAGAAATACTTCTCTTCCTGAGAACTGCCGTTCTTTTAATTCATATATTGAAGCTCTTAATTATTATCTTTCGCTTAAATACAAAGGCACGGGGGAAATTTCCCTAAAAAACAGAATAGAGAAATATATCGAATCGGAGCTTGAGAAGGCCGCCTCGAAATTAAACAGCCTTAAATTCAGAATAGATTCAGGTTCGAAAGAAGATATTTACAGGGATTACGGCGCTCTGCTTCTTTCAAACATGCATCTTCTTCAGAAAGGGGCTGCCACGGTTGAATTATATGATGAAAAGAGAGGCGGGAAAATTGAAATAAACATTGAAGCAAAACTTTCACCGCAAAAAAACGTTGACCGCTATTTTGAAAAAGCAAGGGATGAAAAAGCCGCTTTTGAACAATCTAAAGAACTCTACAGCTCGGCTCTTGAAAGGAAAGCAAAATTAGATGAAATATTGGAAAGGATAAACTCAGGCATTCCGCAGGAAGAACTGCAGAAATTATTCAGTAAACTTAAAATTACTCAGCAATCCAAGGCTAAAAGTATGGATGATAAATGCAATTATAAACATTTTATTCTACACGGTAAATATCACGTTTATGTAGGCAAAGACAGCAGGAACAATGACGAATTAACCACTCAGTTTGCAAAGCAAAATGATCTCTGGTTCCATGCAAGAGGCGTTTCCGGTTCACATGTCCTCCTTCGCATTGAAAATTCAAAAGAACCGGTTCCTAAAAACATAATAAAAGAAACGGCCGCTCTTGCCGCTTATTACAGCAAAGCAAAAACCTCGGGTATGGCTCCTGTTGCATATACTTTCAAAAAATATGTTCATAAGAAAAAAGGCCTGGAACCGGGACAGGTAATCCTTGCGCGGGAAGATGTTGTTATTGTAAAACCGGAAATCCCTAAAGAATGCGAACCTGTGATTGCTGAAATTATTTAACCGGACGCATCCCATCATCTCCATTTTTATTTATTTAGCTTTGAAGCATATCTACTTTATTCGTAATTTAGAGACGATAATTTACCGGAAAAAATGAAAAATATTGATAACAAAGAGATAACCCGAATACTTATTATCAAACTCAGAGGCATCGGCGATGTGGTGCTTTCTACAATAGTGATAAGAAATATTAAACTCCGTTTCCCTGATGCTAGAATAGATTTCCTGACTGAAAAACCGGGCAAACTTGCTTTAACCGGTATTGAAGAAATCAATGATATTCTCCTTCTGGATAGAAACTCTTTTATTGAAAAAGCAAAACTTGTTTTTCATATAAGAAAGAACAAATATGATCTTATACTTGATCTTTTTTCGAACCCGACAACCGCTATAATAACATTTTTAAGCGGGTCAGGTTTGAGAGCCGGTTTCCCATACAGGGGAAGGAAATATGCTTACAATTTATCCGGCCCTTCCGACAGGGAAAAATACCATTCAGCAGAATTGAATCTTAAAATGCTTGAGGAAATAAAGATTCCCGTCACTTCAAAAGAACTTCTATTTTCTCTTTCGGCAGAAGAAAAAGCATTTGCCGAAGAATATTTCTATAAATCGGGTATATCAGGGAAAAGAGTTATTGGAATACTACCGAGCGGCGGATGGAATTCAAAGAAATGCCCTCCCGATAAGTTTGCAGAATTAGCCTCTGCCGTATATAATAAATATGATGCCGAACTATTGATACTCTGGGGACCAGGCGATCTTAACGATGCAAAAGAAATTCGGTCGGCGCTTAATGTTAAAACGCATTTTGCGCCAGAATCTTCAATTAAGGAAATGGCCGCTTTGACTGCATTATGCGATTGCGTGATTGCAAACGACAGCGGACCGATGCACATTTCGGCAGCTCTCGGAATCCCTACGCTCGCTCTATTCGGCCCGACTAATCCCGCGCTTCAGGGGCCTTATGGAATTAAGAATGAAACCGCCATTCTTAATGAACTGGGCTGCATTATATGCAACCATACGGAATGCCCTAAGAATAAAGAATGTTTCAGAAATATGCCTGTTTCACTTATACTCGATAAATTAGAAAAGATAATTAAGAAAAATAACCTGATGATTGCGGAAAGAAATGGATAAGGTTGACCCTAAAAGAATTAAAGATATTCTTATTGTACGGATTGGAAAAATCGGGGACATTATTGCGACTTCTTTTGTATTTGAAGTCATTAAAAAGAATAATCCGGGAATAAATATTACCCTTATTACAAAAGAAACGAATAAAAATGTTCTTTGTTACAATCCGTCAATAGACAGGATTCATTATGTCGGTTCAGGAATAAGGCGCTACATCCAGCTTTTAAGCCTAAGAAAAAAGAAGTATGACCTGATCCTCGATTTTAACGATAATTCTTCGCAGACAACAAAACTGATATTTTCCTGTTTTAACGGTTCGGTAAAATGCGGTTATGATTTTCCCCTGTATGAGAAATATCTCGATGTAAAAATACCGCAGCTTCCTAAGAATGATTCCCATATAATCGACCGGATGAAACGTTTTCTGATTGAAGCAGGCTTTACGAATTATGAAGAGCTTGTTAAACCTTTTATGTACTTAGGGGAGCAGGAAGAAAAAGAAGCTCTTATAAGTCTGCTTCCTTTTAAAGGGAAAAAGATAATTGCGCTAAATATTTCTGCCGGAGCAGAAACCCGTTTCTGGAATACAAAGAACTGGATTGAACTAATTAAGCGCATCTCCGGTCTTGGCAGCGAGTATTCATTTGTTCTTCTTTCAGTTAAAGAGAATGAAAAAGAGGCTTTCGAAATTTTAAAGAATTACCCGGACGGGAATGCGATTAAACCTTTCTACTCTTCATTTCAGCATTTTGCCTGTTATATTAAAAACGCATATATGCTTATTACCCCCGATACATCAGCGGTACACGCAGCAGCTTCTTTCGGGGTGCCGGTAATTGCCCTTTACCCTGATTCGATATGGAATTTTTCAAGCTGGCGACCATATAAAACTCCAAATCGGGCAATTATGTCCGGTACTGAATCAATTAATTCTATTTTAATTGAAGAAGTATTTAATAATTTTGTAGAACTAAATAATGAGATTGTCAATAATGGAAAATGAGGAATATAAACCGGCTGTACCTTCTTGCAAGAATTTTAACGGATACAAGCCCTGTTTCGGCGATCATAACTGTTTTGATAACGGGTGCAAAGATAACAAGCCAATTGGAACAAAGATTTTAATAATAAACCTTGATGCAATGGGGGATGTGCTTATGACGACGGCGCAGCTTGCCGCATTGAAAAGGAAATATCCGGTTTCTTCTATTTACTGGATTACCCTTAAAGCTGCCTCTCCCCTGCTTGAAAATAACCCATATATCGACAAAGTCTATCCATTCGATTTTGAATCTGTTTTAATACTTTCAAATGTGAAATTTGATGTTGCAATGAATGTTGATAAAAGCCTGCGTTCTTCGGCGTTATTAAATCAAATAAATTCAACAGTTAAGCTAGGGTTCGGACTTGATGCTGACGGGAAAATTATTCCTCTTAATAAAGGGGCTGAATATAATTTCAGGCTTGGGATGGATGATAATCTTAAATTCAGGATAAATAAAAGGCTTGGGCAGGATTATCTTGCTGAGACATTTGAAGTGGATTATAAAAGAGATGAATATGTTTTTGAGTTTTCCGGCGAAGAAAAGAAATTTATTGAAATATACAAACGCGAAAAAGGAATTACTGTAAAAGATGAAATAATAGGTTTTAATACAGGGTGTTCGCTGCTTTTTCCTAACAAAAAAATGACGCTCGAACAGCATGCCGTTCTAATTGAAAAGTTTCTTTCTTTCAACAGGTTTAAAATTGTTCTTCTCGGCGGCCCTGAAGATACTGAAAGAAATAATGAATTATATGCAGGTTTCGGGGATAAAATAATTAACACTCCTACTACAATGGGAGCGCGCAAAGGCGCTTGTTTCGAAAGCATCCCCGATCTTATAATTACAGGAGATTCTTTCGGAATGCATCTTGCAATCGCTCTTAAAAAGCATGTAATTGCATGGTTCGGAATGAGCTGCTGGACTGAAATTGATTTATACGGAAGAGGGGTTAAACTTTTTCCCGAAGGGCTTAAATGCGCTCCATGCTGGAAAAAAGAGTGCCCGAATAATCTCGAATGCATCCAGATGATTGACCTTGAGAAGATAGTAACCGAAACAATCAGATTTTTTGATGAAGGGAAAAAATGAGCAGGAGTAAGTTAATAGAATTACGCAAAGAAAAGAAACGGCCTCTTGTTCTGGATGGCGCAAATGGAGGCATTTTACAGGAAAAAGTTAAGGAGAATAATCTTTTGTGGTCTTCATGGCTTAATATTGAAGACCCTCAATCGGTAATTTCGCTTCATCAGGATTATATAAATGCCGGAGCTGAAATTATTACCACAAATACATTCAGGACAAATCCTCATTTCTACAAAAAATATAAGCTGAAATATTCACTGAGGGAATTTGTAACTGCGGGTGTAAATCTGGCCAAAGCGGCAAGGAATAATAAAAAAGTTCTTATAGCCGGCTCGAACCCTCCCGCTGAAGACTGCTACCAGATGGCAAGGACAATTACTATAAAAGAACTTGAACAAAATCATATCGACCATATAAATCTTTTATTCGAATCGGGAGTTGATTTCGTTCTAAATGAAACGCAAAGCCACTTTGACGAATTGAAAATAATATCGCGTCATTGTTCCGAAAATAAAATTCCATTTATAGTTTCTCTGTTTGTTACAGATAATCTTACAATACTCAGCGGTGAAAATATTGGCGAAATTGTGCGTTATCTTACAAATTACGGGCCTACGGCAGTTTCATTCAATTGTTTCCGTCCCGAGACATATTTCAGGTTTATGCCGCTTCTTCCCGAAGAAATGCATACAGGTTTCTATTTTAACTGCGGAAGCGGCAATTATAATTCCGATATTCTGGAATGCGCCGTTTCGCCTGAAGAATATATTTCCGTTACAAAGGATTATATTACCGAAAATACTTTATTTGTAGGTTCCTGCTGCGGTTCAAATCCTTCGCATACAAAACATATCAGGGCGTTTCTGGATGAACAGAATTGAAATTAAAGCTCCCGCCAAAATAAATATCGGTTTGAACATAGTTTCAAAAAGAGACGATGGATACCATAACCTTGAAACTTTTTTTTACCCGATTCACGATCTGTACGATTATATAATATTCGAGAAATCCGATTCGTTTTCTTTTACTTCTTCTATTAAGGAGCTTGAAAATTCTGAGAACCTGATTGTAAAAGGAATCCGTTTACTGGAGGAAGTAAAAAAGATTAAGCTGAATGTTTCAGTACGCTGCGAAAAGAATATTCCTTCAGGCGCGGGTCTCGGCGGAGGAAGCTCCGACGCCGCGGCGGCATTAATTTCTATGAACGAGCTTTTCGGACTTAATATTAAATATGAAGAGATGATTTCTATTGCCCTCATGCTCGGCAGCGATGTTCCCTTCTTCCTTAAATCCAAGCCTGCAATCGGAAAATCGAGAGGCGAGAAACTAAGACACATACCCATTGATATAAACAAGCATATACTGCTGATCAACCCCGGAATACATGTTTCTACAAAAGAAGCATTTGCTTCAATTAAACCGGAAACCTCAAACATTAATTATGACGAATGTTTCAAGGAAGAGAATTTCGCGCTTAAGAATGCTTTGAAAGGCATAAGAAATGATTTTGAGACGGTTATTTTTAATAAATACCCGGAAATAAAAGAGATTAAAGAAATATTACTCTCCGGCGGAGCATTTTTTGCTTTGATGAGCGGTTCCGGATCGACTGTTTACGGTATTTTCGAATCCGAAAAGGATGCCGAAAGGACTTCAGGCCTCTTTCCTTCCCGCTATTTCAGATTCATAAGCCGGCCTGAGAATTATTTTCATTAGCATCGGCGCCTGATAATAATAACCGGAACGAAGAACCGGGACGGTTTGTTTCAGCAAGGCGCGAAGGGCTTTCAACTTCAATGTTTCCTCCGTGCGCTTCAACTATCTGCTTGATAATCGATAACCCTGTGCCTGTCCCTTCAATATTTTTTTCTTTTGCGTTGCTTGCCCTGAAAAAATCCCCAAGAATTTTCGGAAGGTCGCTTTTTGGAATTCCTATCCCGTTATCGCACACTTCAAAAATTATTTCCCCCTCTTTCCTTTCAAGAAGTACTTCTATCAAGCCCCCCTCTTTTGTATATTTTATAGCATTGTTGATAAGATTCGAAAATGAAAGATGGAGAAGTGTTTTATCCCCGTAATACTCAATCTCCTGCAAAGCAGTATAAATAATTATTTTTTTTCTTTCAGCTACGGGTCTCTGGTTGTCGATTATTTTATCAATTACTTCCTTAAGGTTGAATATTTCTTTATCGATTATATTCAACAACCGGAACCTTGAAAGACGGAGAATGTTATTAATGTTTTCAATTGAATCCTCAATTCTGACGCGGACGCGCTCAAGCCTCTCTCTTATTTTATCATCAACCGGACCGTAATAATTGCCAAGGACAAGATCAAGAATGGATATTGACGCTGATATAGGGGATTTAAGTTCGTGAACGACAGTCATTACATATTTCTGTTTCGTTTTTTCAGCTTCTTCAAGCTCTTCAAGAGCCTTTTTAAGCTGAAGCTCCCTCTGGTAGAGTTCCTGCGATATTTTATTAGTTAGAATTATGCTTACAAGCATCACGAATGAAAGTATAAAAAGGTATCCGCAGATAAAGTATAAATCATTATAAATATTAAAATGAAGAAGCCCGCTTATCTCCTGATGATGTATTATTCCGCTATATTCAAGTATGCTGAATGAAAAAAGAAAGGTAATTATAATCGAAGCGATTAAATATACCAGGCGCACGGGCAGAATCATGCTTCCAATTATCATATGGAATATATAAAAAAGAATAAATGGGGATTCAACCCCTCCTGTAAAATACACAAGAATATTAAGGCTTAAAAGATCAAGTATAATCTGCAAAAGAGAAAATTCAATTTCATTGAATTCCGATTTTAATTTTGCTCTTTTAACAATGCTTTTAAAGAATAAATTGTATGCGCCAATAAAAAAAGCAGTCAATAGAATAACTACCGTCTGCATTTTCGTCAATTCCAGATAATTAGTCAGCTTGGTGAATAAGAACCCCGTAAATAAAACGCCGACCGCTCCGAACCGCAGTTGTATAAACCACCGGTTGTATTTTCTTATAGAATTCCAGTATGCTTCATACTTATATGTCCATGCCGGATTAAGTATCATCCCAATTCCCTATTTTAACCCTTTCAAAATAAGAATTAGAGAGGATAATGGAAATTATTTTTCTATAATTTTATATTTGCATAATGAGGGCGGATTGGTTTTGTCCCCTTTAATTAGAAAATACATATAACCGTCATACATCACGCACTTATTGTAGTCCATATCTTTTGGAAATAAGGCTTTATACAACAATTTACCCTGAAAATCAAAGACATCAAACAATGCTTTCCCGTTCGATTCTTCATAAGTCTTAACAAATATTTTCCCTTTATTATCAGTAAAAATAGCTGAGAATGCAGGCTTATATCTAAAATTATTTATAATTTTTTCTTCATCGCCTCTAAGAGGCTTTCTTTTTTCTAAAATATCATTTTTTTCTTTTGCAGAGATTACTACCGGATTATATTTTTTATTTACGGAAGAAAGCATCTTGCCTTCCGGTGAATATATTCTGAGCTGATAATCATCATCTTTTGCAAAGAGTATGTTGTCATTTACAAGTTTTATAATATAAAACGAATTAAAATATTCGAATACGAACCCGTCACCGCGAAGCTCGTAAAAAGTGTAAACAGCCATTGAATCAATTCTTTTTAATATCTTGAAATTCTTATCGTAAATCTCGAAGTAATATTTTGTCAGTTGCGTTTCGTCCGAATGCTTCCCTTCCGTAATTGCTAAATAATTATCTCCTTTTAGAGGAACAATATTTCCAATTTTAGCATTATAATTAAAGCTGTTAAAGAATTTATAATTCTTATCAAACACAGATATGCGCCTTGCAAAGAGATCATTTACAATTAGGCTTCCGTCATTTTTGAAATTGGCATTTCCAATCCACTTGAATTCACCGGGGCCATTCCCTTTCCGCCCGATTATTTTCACTAGTTTAAGGTTTTTATCGAAGACTTTTATATCCATTACAGAATTATCTTTTACACAGATATTCTTTTTTGTGTCAATAAATATCCCTTCCGGGAATGTCAGGTAGCAATCTTTTGTCTCCTCCATTTTGGCGGCATAAGTAAGCTCATAATTCTTAATATTTACATTTCCCTTCTGGGCGTATAAAGATTGAACTACTGCTAATAAAAAAAGGATGTAAAAAGCCGGAAAATATTTCATCTTCATAGTAAACCTCAGCATTAATAATTATATAAATATAGACAGTTAAAAGGTAAAAAAGTTGCATAAAATACTTTCACAGAAAAAAAAGCCGGGCTTGCAACAGCCCGGCTTACAGTCTAAAAACAATTAAGCAATATATTTACCGCGCGGAGTATAGTGAGTATGGAGCAGTTCGTGAGAAAGATGGCCGCACGGACCTTCCGTAAAGAACTCCTGATAAATCTGTATTACATGAGGGTTATCATGAGCTTTACGCATTTCGAGCGATTCATCTTCTGCATAAATAGCTTCAGCGCGTTTCTTTCTTATTTCGAGAGTGGTAGGTATGGGCTGTCCGCCGCCGCCTATACAACCGCCGGGGCAAGCCATAAATTCGATAAAATGGCACTGGCTGAATTTTCCGCCTGCCTTAATATCATCCATAATTTTCTTTGCATTTGCGGTTCCGTGAGCAACTGCAACTTTAAGTGTTACGCCTTTCAGCCAGTCCCAGTTAGGAACAAGAGGTTTAAGGATATCGGGAACAGGTCCCATTTTATCGCCGAGAGGAATTTCTACATATTTAACGCCTTCAAAACCTCTCACAGGCAAAACATTAGCTTTAGCGAATACATCTTCAACCTGCACTCCGAGGACAAATTCAACAACGCTTCTAACAGCGGCTTCCATAACGCCTCCCGTTGCGCCGAAAATCAATCCTGCGCCTGAAGCATCGCCGAACGGATTATCGAAGTGGCTCTTAGGCATTTCGGGAAGATTGATGCCTGCTTCTTTAATCATTCTTGCAAGTTCGCGCGTGGTTAAACCATAATCAACGTCCTTATATCCGCTGTCCGCCATTTCAGGCCTGTTGCATTCGAATTTCTTTGCCGAGCAAGGCATAACTGCAACGGAAACTATGTCTGCAGGGTCAACCCCGGCTTTCTTAGCATAGAATGTTTTCAGAATGGCACCGAACATCTGCTGAGGCGATTTAGCCGAGCTGAGGTTCGGAATATATTCAGGATAAAAATGTTCAAGATATTTAACCCATCCCGGAGAACATGAAGTAAACTGCGGAAGGGCGATGTTGGGCTCTTTTTTAACAAGAGCTTTGTAAAGCCGGAGGATTAATTCTGTGCCTTCTTCAAATATTGTAAGGTCGGCTGTAAAGTTCGTATCGAATACTTTATCGAACCCGATTCTTCTTAATGCAGTATTCAATTCCATGGTCATAGAATGTCCGGCAGGTAAACCGAATTCTTCTCCAATCGCCGCACGGGGCGAAGGAGCAGTCTGTATTACAACATGTTTCTTAGGATCGTCAATAGCAGCCCATATTTCGTCGGACGGGTCGTTTGCGCGCAGTGCAGCAGTAGGGCAGCGGTTAATGCACTGTCCGCAGTTAATGCACACAACATCCGAAAGAGGCTTATCCATAAATGTGCTTATTCTGGTCTTATCCCCTCTTTCAACGGCTTCGAGAACGCCTACTTCCTGGAGATCAATACAGGTTCTTACGCAGCGTTTGCAAAGAACGCATTTGCTCATATCACGGATAACTGAATAAGAAGATTTATCAATTTCATATTTCGGTTTTTCAACATGTCCGAAGTTGTATTCATCAACCCCGTATTCTTTAGCAAGGGATTGAAGTTCACATTTTCCGTTTCTGAAGCATGAATAGCATTCGCCGTAATGTTCGCTCAGAAGAAGGTCTATTATATGCCGGCGTGCTTTTCTAACCATCGGCGATGAGGTTTTAATTTTCATCGGCGATGAAATAGGGTAAGCGCATGATGCCTGAAGGGTTCTCATTCCTTCAACTTCAACAACGCATATCCGGCATACGCCTGCAACGCACAGATCGTCATGGTGGCACAGCGTAGGAATATGGATTCCTTCCTGGCGGCATGCTTCAAGAATTGTCGTGCCCAATGGAACGGATACGCTCTTGTCATTTATTTCAATAGTAACTGTTCCGCCTATTGTTGTTGTATCGGCAGGTTTCTCAATTACATGAGCCTGCTGACTGACGGGAGCTCTTTTATTATCTTTACTTTCCATGAACACCTCCGTTGCCGTTGAATATTTCATCTTTGAAATTTTCTAAAATCGAAATAAAAGAATTAGGGCTCGATTGACCAAGTCCGCACTTAGAAGCGACTTGCATTGTTTTCCCTAAGTCTTTTAATTTATTTATATAATTGAAGGTATATGAACCATTTTCTATCATCTCGACGCCTTCGAGCAGTTTTGTATTGCCTATTCTGCAAGGAGTGCATTGGCCGCACGATTCTTCAACAAAAAATTCCATAAAATTCTTCAGTACATCAAGCATCTTTCTGTTTTCGTTGAAGATCATAATTGAGCCGCCAGTTGCGGCGTCTTCATATGCAAGGGTTCTGTTGAACTGTGATTTCGGGAGGCAGATACCAGATGCTCCCCCGACTTGAACTGCTTTTGCATTCTTTGCTCCCACAAGTTCAAGCATTTCACTTATCTTGGTTCCCCAAGGCAGCTCATAAACGCTCGGATTTTCGCAATCCCCCGAAATGGAGAATAATTTTGAACCGGATGATTTATCGGTGCCATGTTTTGCATACCACTGTCCCCCTTTAATCGAAATGTGGGAGACGGCTGCAAACGTCTCAACATTATTAACGGTTGTGGGTTTATGAAGGAATCCCTGATTAACCGGGAAAGGAGGACGGTTTCTGGCTTCCCCTCTATGCCCTTCAAGTGATTCTATCAAAGCTGTTTCTTCGCCGCATACATAAGCTCCTGCGCCGAGTTTAATGGAGATATCGAAATTAAATCCTTTTTTGCCGCATATCTCTTTTCCAAGAAGGTTATCTTTTCTCATTCCTTCAAGGTAATCTTCAAGCGATTTAAGCATATACTCATATTCGCCGCGGAGATAAAGAATACCTTCGGCGGCTCCGATAATATAGCCACCGATTACCATACCGTCAAAGACGAGTTCGGGATATTCAAGCAAAAGAACTCTATCTTTAAAAGTGCCGGGTTCCCCTTCATCGGCGTTGCAAACAACGTATTTAACATCCGATTTAGCGGCGGCTGTAAGCATCCATTTTGTAGCAGTCGGAAAGCCTGCGCCTCCTCTGCCTTTCAGTTTCGATTCGCGGATTTCAAATAAAATATCTTCGCGTGATTTTTCAATTGCTTTTTTAATTCCTTCCCCTCTGTTGTATGGGGAAAAAATTACTGTTCCTTTTCTATTTTTCTTTTCCATAGTCCCCTCACTTTATCTCGCTAATTATTTGAACCGCTTTTTCAGGGGTCAAATGAGAATAAACTTTGTCATTTACAAGCAGGGCAGGTCCCTGATCGCACATTCCAAGGCAGTTTGCATATTCTAAAGTAATTTTATTATCCCTGGTAGTTTCGCCGAAAGAAATACCAAGTTCTCTTTCAATAGCTTTAGCAACTGCAGATTTACCCTGAAAATCGCATGAAATAGTCTGGCAAAGGCGGACAATGTTTTTGCCTTTGGGATGGGTGTTAAGAAAAGCATAAAATGAAATAACGCTGTAAACTTCCACCGGATGAATGTCAAGCATCCTGGCAACTTCCTGCTGAGCGAAATCGGAAATATAGCGGTGTTTTCTCTGAATGTCTTGCAAGATCGGCAGAAGGGCTGAACGGTCGCGTCCGTACTTTTCAACAAGCTGTTCAATTTCCTCTGTTAACGCATTTTTTTCTAGTACTAACATATTGGTCTGCCCCTTAATTCTTATGTAACAATTTTTGAACTTTAGCCGCAAGCTGTTCCGGTGAAATCGGTTTTTCAACGAAATCGTCAACCGGGATCATCTCGCTCTTATCATAATCCAATCCTACTGTTTTAGAAATAGAGGTGTACATAAGGATCGGAGTAGTGATATTCTCTTTTCTCAGTTTCTGAGCGAGGAAAAATCCGTCATCCGGTTCGTCCATCATTACATCAAGAATAATCAATTGAGGCGCTTTTTCAATGATGATCTTGTATCCGTCGGTCGGGTTGTTTGCCGTAACAACATCGTAACCTTTCGATTTAAGCACAATAGTACTGGCTTCGAGGATATCAGGATCGTCGTCGATAATTGCTATAAGTGCCATAATATAACTCCTACTGTTATTTAGTTTATGTGTTTATGGGGTAAAAAATCGTAAAAGTCGTGCCCTTTCCATACTGAGAATCAACTTCAATTTTTCCGTTATACGATTCGATTATCCTCTTCACAATAGTCAGACCCAATCCGGTTCCTGATATGTTCCTTGTCTTTTCATTCTTTGCGCGGAAAAATTCCTGAAAGAGATTTTTCAACTCTTCAGGCTTCATACCTATTCCAGTATCGCTTATTTTAATAATTAAATAATTCTGAGCGGTAGTTAATACTATTTTTATTTCGCCTTTATCGGTATTGTATTTAATCGCATTACTCAAAATATTTGTAATAACACGGGTGATTTCGTTCATATCGGTTTTTATGACAGGAAGTTTTTCGCTGAAATTCTGTACAACAGTAATTCCTTTCTTCTGTATATCAAGTTCCAGAATAAGCAGAGTGGATTTTATTACTTCCGCAATATCGATCTCAACAATTTCCCTCTGCTTTGTTTTCAGTTCCATTCTCGAAATATCGAGCAGGTCATTTACAAGATCGAGAAGACTTTTCAGCCTTACAACAGAGCGTGAAAGGTATTCCTGCTGTTTTTCATAAGTAAGGGGTATCTGACCGTCGAGCATAATATTAAGAAACCCCTGAACGGCAGCCATTGGGGTTTTTAATTCGTGCGCAACCATCGAAACGAATTGCGACTTTATTAAATCGACTTTTTTCAGTTCAGTGATGTTCCTTATTACAACCACAACCCCGGCAAGCGTCTTATCGGGATTTTTTATAGGAGAGCATACAGCTTCAATGAACAACTGTCCGTTCGGCTGAAGCTCAATCTGCGATGCATAGGATTTCTCAATGATATTCTCAGAATTGAGATATTTATTGAGAATTTTGGATATCTGCTGTGGGATTTTTTCCGGTATATATTCCCCGATCTGTATTCCGGGTAAATCGAGGTATTTTATAGCGCTGCTGTTGTAATAAACTACCTTTCCTTCTTTGTTAAAAACAAGTACGCCGTCGCTGATAGATTTAATAATTGTATTAAGACGCGATTTTTCGTTGGCAATTTCAAGAAGCTGTTCTTCCCTTTCTTTTTTCAGGTTTTCAGCTTCTTTAAGTAGAGTTCTCTGTTTATACGCTAATTTAAGCTGATAAATCAGCTCATCCGGTGTGAATGGTTTAGGAATATAACTAAAAGCTCCCAATCTGGTAGCTTCAATGGCCGTTTCGTAACTTGCAAAAGCTGTTGCAATAATGCAGATTGTGTTCGGGAATACTTTTTTAATAGCGCTCAGAACATCCAAACCATCTATATCAGGCATTTTCATATCAATAATGGCAGCATCAAACTCGCATGAAGTGCCAAGCGCTATGCCTTCATAACCGTTTTCAGCGGTTGTTACTTCGTATCCTTCTTCTTCTAACAGCCTTTGAGTGCCTATCCTAAGGCCCCTCTCATCATCAACAATGAGTATATTTGGCTTTATTTCTAGCAAACTATATCGGTATTAATGGCAAAAACCTAAAATAAGATATAGGACACTGAAATATAATTTATTTTTATTATAAACCGAAATAATTTTCCAATTTTGATAATAATTCCTCTACAACGACCGGTTTATTGAGAAAACCATCGCATTTTATCCAGTCTTTTTCTTCACTTGTAGAAGAATTGAACTTAAATCCTGTTTCGTAAGTAGCCGAAGTAAGCATAAAAACAGGTATTTTTTTACCATGATCAGTCTTCTTAATCTTATGGCAAAGGACAAAACCGGAATCCATCTCTTCCATAATCAGATCTACGATAGCAGCATCGGGTTTCTCTTTTTGAAACATTTCAAATCCCAGTTTTCCCGAATCTGCTGTAATAACTGTAAAGCCCTTCGATTCCATGAGTGTCTTGTTTTGTTCAAGAAGGTCCAGATCATCATCAACAATAAGCACCTTTTTAACTTTATCTTTCAATTCCATTAATTTATCTCCAATTAATTAACAATTATCTGTTGCAAGTTTAAGTGAACGGGCAGTTTAACAGTAAAAGTGGAACCGCCGTTCGGGGCGCTTTTAACCCTTATATCCCCTTTGTGCATTTTTATTATACCATAACTTATCGGAAGCCCTAAACCTGTTCCCTTTCCCATTTTCTTTGTAGTAAAGAAGGGAGTGAAAAGTTTATTCATATTTTCCGAAGGTATTCCGCACCCGGTATCAATTATATCAACCATGATGTTTGAATCTTTCTGCGATATGTTGATAGTCACCGATTTAATTTCCGAAAATTCAACCGCTTCGCATGCGTTATTAACAATATTAAGAAAAACCTGTTTAAGCTGGTCGCTGTCTGCTTCAATTTCCTGAATTTCCCCGGTTGAATTTAAATTAATAAAAAGATTTTCATTCTGCGGGTTAAGCTTTGCAGCTTTAACAATTCCCTGGAGCATATTTACAATACTTACTTTTGAAACTTTCAATTTCCCCTGCCGGGCAAAATTGAGAAGGTTTGCTACTATGTTCTTACACCTCGAAGCTTCTTCAATTATCATTTTCACATCATCGCTTCTTTTTGCTGTTTCAACGCTTTTTTCCATTTCTTTTTTCAGCATCGAGGCATAAATCATAATTGTGCCGAGAGGATTATTTATTTCGTGCGCAACACCCGCGGCAAGCTGCCCTATTGATGCAAGCTTTTCGGCGGTCTGAAGCTGGTTCTGCGTACTTTTTAATTCTAGATTTGCTTCTTCAAGCTTATCAATTAAAAACGGAAGGCACATATCTTCTTCAGCAAGGCCTTTTCCGATATGAATTGCATATTCGCGGCACGAAGGGTACCCGCATGCCCCGCAATTCAATTCATCCGACTTTGTGAATTTGTTTGTGCTTATTAATATGCGCCTTATTTCTTCTTCGCTTGGAGTTTCTTTTTTCTGGTTCCGCGGGGTAAATTCACGTCTTAAATTAAGATCGCGCGCATTATAAATTTCCCCTTTCCAGACATTTTTGTCAACGCTGTTTATAGTCTTATCGATATAATCGATAACTTTTTCCCTGCGCGAATAATAATTAAGTCCGCTGTCTATCGCAGGCCCGCTGATGCATCCTTCGCAGAATAAAATATCTATAAACTTCGATTTAATTTTATTTTCGGCAATATCCTTAATAATTTCCTGAACTTTATCTTTTCCTTCAACAACTATAACTTCTTTGGCTAGAATATCGCTGTCTATGCTTGCGGTTTTAATAAGCCCTCCGGTTAAAGGAAAAGATTTTCCGGTAACTGCGTGAGGAGGGTCCATTTCCGATTCATCAAGTTTATCAAGGTCTATTTTTAGTTTTTCAAAAATATCCTTCAATTCCTTGAAAGTAAGCACGCAATCAATGGCATCATCAACGTCATTATCGATATACTCGCTTTTCTTAGCCACGCAGGGGCCGATAAAAACCACCTTTGTAGTTTCACCGTAATTTTTCTTAATGTATCGTCCCATAGCAATCATAGGAGAAACAACCTTAGCAAGGTTAGGCACAAGTTCAACAAAGTATTTTTCAATATAATTGTAAATTGCAGGACACGCTGAACTTATAATCGGCTCGTCATCGTTTTGCTCGAAACAGTCCTGGTAAAGAGTGCTTATCAGATCGGCTCCGAAAGCGGTTTCAATCACCTTAGTAAAGCCTATTGCTCTTAATCCCGAAGCAACTTTCGCATAATTCACCGGGAATGACGCCGGAAAAGACGGAGCAATGAGCGCAACAGTATTGCCCGAAGGGAGCAGATCATATAACACCTGCGGAATGCCGCTGAATACAATTTTGGCATCCTGAGAGCAGGTTTTAACGCAATGGCCGCAGCTTATGCACCGTTCAACCATTACAACTGCCTGGCCGCCATCAACGCGGATAGCTTTGGCGGGGCATTCCCTAACACAGGAATAACACCGCCTGCAATTCTGCCTTATAGTATTTACAATTCCGTTTACCAACTGGACTTATTCGCCTTTCAATATTTTCTTTCTATCTGTATATGAAGTATGAAGTATCTCATGAGCTTTATGGCTGTTCGGTTCGCCGAAAAATTCTTTATATAATTTAAGAACCGATTCATTCTCATGCGATCTTCTTTTCTTCATCTTCGAATCAATTTCATATAAAACGGAAATACGTTTTCTTACTTTTTCAGCTTTCTGATGTATCGGCTGTCCGCCGCCGTTTATGCATCCGCCCGGGCAGGCCATTACTTCAATAAAGTGATATTTGCAAGTTCCATTCTGTATCTGGTCAAGCACCGGATCAACATTTCCGATGCCGTTTACAACCGCAACATTAACATCCAATCCATTAATAGTCAAAGTGCTTTCTTTTATTCCCTGCATTCCGCGTATATCGTTCAATTCAAGATTCTCAAGTTCGGTTCCGGTCAATTTGAAATATGCCGTTCTCAAAGCGGCTTCCATAACGCCGCCAGATGTTCCGAATATAGCTGCGGCGCCTGTCGATTCTCCCAATGGATCGTCGAATTTATCATCAGGCAAATCGTTAAAATCGATGCCTGACATTTTGAAAAGCCTTACAAGCTCTCTTGTAGTCAATACGGCGTCAACATCAGGCTGATATTCTTCATTCAATTCAGGACGGTTCGATTCGAATTTTTTAACTGTACAGGGCATAATTGAAACAACGAAAATATCTTTCGGGTCA
>Ga0153915_10000954_pt1 | contig 26723 bp, 22 predicted proteins | sample Opewatmetagenome_2_FD_107003 | JGI IMG/M metagenome (GOLD analysis project Ga0153915, IMG submission 107003) | Freshwater wetland microbial communities from Ohio, USA - Open water 3 Core 3 Depth 3 metaG | ecosystem: Environmental > Aquatic > Freshwater > Wetlands | place: USA: Ohio, Lake Erie...
ACGCCGTGTTCGGCGAGCGGCGCGCCGCCGAGCCGGATCGCCTCGCGGCCGAATTCCAGAATCGCCGCTTTCCCCGCCTTCACATCGTCGAGCGTGCGCGGAATGACGTTCGGATGCAGGTTCCCGTCGGAGATGTGGCCCCAGATGGCGGCGTCGAGCCCGCGCGAGCCGAAGCCGGCTTCGTAGATCGTCAGGAGCTCCTCGAGCCGATCGAAGGGGACGATCATGTCCGCCGCGGTCTTCTCGATGCGCGGGTCGACCGACTGTTTCGCGCGGCCCACGCGCTGATTCACCGCGGCGGGCACCGCTTCGCGCACGGCCAGCAGCTGATTCGCCCGAGCAAGATCTCCCGGCACGGCGACTTCCACATCGTCCAGCACGCCGGCGGCGTCGAGCAGCCGGCAGAAACGCCGGAGCGGACCGTCAGGCGCGCTCGATTCGCGCGCGTTGCCGATTTCGTCGAACGCCTGCTCGGCCGTCATCGCCGGCGGCAGTTCGAGCGTGATGAGCAGCGCAATCTCGGAGCCGGCGGGAATGGTTACGCCGTTCTGCCGATCGATGCCGTCTTCACGCAGGAGCTCGAGGCAGCGCGCGTCCATGTGCTCGATGGCCGAGACGTCGATGCCGTGCGGGTCTTTCGTGCGCCATGTGTCGCGCGCCAGACCGCGCAGCTGGCGCACCAGGGCGAGCGCGCTGAGCCGCGAGGCACACGGCACGAAGGCGAGGCACATCACCGGGCGGGACGGCAGCACGCGGAGCGTGGCTTCGGTGATGACGCCGAGCGTGCCTTCCGATCCGATGAAGAGATCGATCAGGTCCATCCCGGGCGCGGCGTAGTAGCCCGCGGCGAGCTTCGCGACCCGCGGCGCGCGATACGCCGGGATGGGCACGCGGATCGTCCGGCCGCCGGCTTCGATCTCGAAGTAGCCGTCGGCATGCGCGGTGACCTGGCCGCGTTCGATGTCGAGCACGTCTCCGCACGGAAGGACGACGGTGATCGCCTGGACCCAGTCGCGCGTCGTGCCGTACTTGAACGTCGCGGCGCCGGCGGCGTTGGTCGCGATGGTGCCGCCGACAAAGGCGCCCATGAAGGTCGGCACTGGCGGGTAGTACTTGCCGGCGTTGCGAAGCGCGGCGTCGAGATCGGTGAGCGTGACGCCGGCTTCGACGCGGACCGTGTCCGTGCCGATCTTGAGGATGCGGTTCAGGCGGCTCGTCGTGAGCAGCACCTCGCCCATCGGTGTCGCGCCGCCGGTGAGCGACGACTGCGCGCCGACGCAGAGCACCGGCGACGACCCGCGCAGGAGATTGGCGATGTCGGCTTCGGACGTCGCCGCGACGAGGCCGTCGGCGTAGCCGCCGGGGTAGTGCGCCGCGTCTTCGAGAAACCCGGACAGCACATCGGGGTCACGTTGAATTGTGTCGGATTTGATCGCGCCTTTCGGTGCCCGCGCGCGAATCGACCACGAGGCCATCACGCTATATTAATGGCGAAGGAGGTGCCGATGTCTCGAACGCCCGCGTCGACGATTGCCGCCGCGCTGCTCGCTGCAGCGACGGTGAGCGCGCACCATGGTTACGCCGCGTACGATCGCGAGCATCCCGTGTCCATCGAAGGCGAACTCACGCAGCTCGTCTTTGCAAACCCCCACGTGGTCATGACCGTGCGAAGCGGGGGTGTCGATTACACCGTCGAGTGGTTGAGCATGTATCAGTTGACTGGCCGGTTCCACGTCGAGAAGGACACGTTGAGCGTCGGGGATCACCTCATCCTGACCGCCCGCGCCATGCGCGATCAGGCGCAGCACCGGCTGTCGCTGGTCACAGAGGTCCGGCGGCCGGCCGACGGGTGGGCGTGGTCACGCACGCTTCTGGCAGACGCGCAATGAAGGTTCTCGCGGTTCTGGCGGTGCTTGGGACGCTCGTGACCGCGCAGGAGCGGGCGCCGCGTCACTGGGCCAGAGGATCTGCCATTCGTCTGTGGATCGATCCCGAGCAGATGCCGCCGAGCGGCGAGGCGCTCGTCGAGAAGGCGATGAAGACGTGGACCGGCGCGGCCGGCGGGCGCTTCACGCTCGTCAAAGCGTGGGAATCGACCGCGCCCGTGCGATTGCACTTCATGTCGGCCGACTACCGCTACGGCGTGACCGCGCCGCGCGTGAATCCGGAGACGGGGCTGATCGTGAAAGCCGAGGTGGCGGTCGCGTCGGATGCCGGACGCGACGCGCTCGAGCGCCAGATCATCGTCTATCTGACGGCGCTCCACGAGATCGGCCACGCGCTCGGCATGGAGCACACGGCCGACATCACGTCGATCATGTATCTCTTCCGCGAGCCGGGCGACGGCAACCGCTTCTTCGGCGCGTACCGCGGAAAGCTGAAGACCGCGGACGACATCGGATCGCCGAGCGCGACCGGTCTGTCGTCAGACGATGTGATCACGCTGCGCGCGTTGTACGACCGCCAATGATCGTAGACCGCCAATGATCGTAGGCCGCCAATGATCGTAGCGTCCGCCTTCAGGCGGACGTCCGGCTGAAGCCGGACGCTACGCGCGTACGACGGCTGAAGCCAGGACGCTACGGGAGCGAAAACGCGATGATGTTCGACCCGGCGGCGACGGCGACGTACTGCTTGTTGTCGAACATGTACGTCATCGGCGATGCTTTCCACAGCGCGCTCGTCTGAAAACTCCAGAGCGCTTTTCCCGTCACCGCGTCGGCGGCCATCAGCGCGCCGCTGTCTTCGCCGAAGATGACGACGCCGCCGGCCGTGCTCAGCACGCCGCCCCATGAATTGACCGCGCCGGTCTGCGGCAGCGCCCAGACGGCTTTTCCTGTCGTGATGTCGATTGCGCGCAGCAGCCGCTGCGCCGGCTCCGGCGCCGGTGCGAACGATCCGCCCATGAAGCCCTTGCCGGCTTCCCACTCGGCGGGCACCTTGGTGAAGATGCCGCACTTGTCGTTCGTCTGCACGTAATAGAGGTTGGTAATCGGATTGAAGGACGTCGAGTACCAGTTCGAGGCGCCGTCAAGCGACGGGCACACGCGCTTGCCGTCGAGCGTCGGCTCCATGTTCGGCACGCGCAGCGGCCGTCCGTTCGCGTCGAGGCCCGTGGCCCACGTCACGTTCTTCACGTACTGCGTGCCGAAGAGGAACTTCCCGTTCGTGCGATCGAGCACGTAGAAGAAGCCGTTGCGATTGGCCTGCACCATCAGCTTGCGCGGCTGGCCCTGCCACATCGCGTCGACGAGCGCGGGTGTTTCTTCGGCGTCGTAGTCCCACACGTCGTGCGGCGTGAACTGGAAATGCCACTTGAGCGCGCCGGTTTTCGCGTCGAGCGCGACCACGGAGTCTGTATAGAGGTTGTCGCCGAGGCGATCGTCGCCGATGAGGTCGGGACCGGGATTGCCGACGGTCCAGTAGACAGTGTCGAGCGAGGCGTCGTACACGCCCGTCATCCACGTGGTCCCCGCAGGATGATCCAGGCCCTTGCCCTGCCACGTCTCCGATCCCGGCTCGCCGCGCTTCGGCGTCGTCCAGAATCGCCAGACTTCTCTGCCCGTCGCCTGATCGAATGCCGCGACGAATCCGCGGACGCCTTCGTCGCCGCCGGATGTTCCCGTGATCACGAGGTTGCCGACGGGCAGGGGAGCGCCGGTGGCGTTGTAGTTCTGGTGCCAGTCGGCCATCTCTGTTTCCCAGAGCAGCGCGCCCGTCGCTTTATTGAGCGCGATGATGTGCGCGTGGTCGGTCACCATGAACAGGCGATCGCCGGTCACCGCCGCGCCGCGGTTGACGCCGCCGGCCGCGTTGCCGACGAGGCCTTTCGTGCGCGCGCGCTGGTAGTGCCAGATCTCGCGGCCCGATCCGGCGTCGAGCGCGTAACACTCGTTCGCGCTCGTCACGTACATCACGCCTTCGGACACGATCGGCGTCACCTGCAGGTTGTTCGTGTTGCGCAGGCTGAACATCCATTTCGGCGCGAGCGACGCGGCGTTGTTCCTGTTGATCTGCGTGAGCGTGCTGTACCGGCTCCCGCTCGCCCCGCCGTTGTAACTCGTCCAGTCGGTCTGCGACGTCACGGCCCGCATCTGCGTCCCGTTCTTTCGCAACAGATGGAGCTTCCTGTCGTCGCCGAGTAACTGCAGGTCGAACTGGCTCTGGTTGAGGACGAGGCCTTCGAGGGCCGCGCCGCCGACGGTGACTTTCGCGCGCGCCGGCGCGCTGCCGGCACGCGGCTTCAGCGACCGCAGATATTGAATGAGCGTCGTGGCGTCGCCTTCCGCGAGGTTCGCGAACGACGGCATGCCCGACGCCGGCAGCCCCTGCCGGAAGAGCGTCGTCAGCTCCTGATCGGTGCGCGTCGGCACGCGCGTCGAGATGGCCGGGCCAAGCTCTCCGCCGTTGCCGTCGCTGCCGTGGCAGCCCGCGCATCGCGCGGCAAATACCTGGCGGCCCGCATCCGGTGTTTGGGCGGCGGCCGAAGCCGCCGCCAGAAGTGTCGAGAGGACGAGAGCGGTGTGTCTCATGGAGACACATTGTAGGGCGGCCCTTTCAGGGCCGCCATCTGACTTATCGGTCCGCGCCGTCGTGGAGGGCGAATCTCAGGGTGTAGTCGCCGATCCGCTTGCCGTGCGTTTTGCCGACCTCGATGTCGGACCGGTAGTGGATGCCGCCATACAGCCGGGAGATGGCGGCCTCCTCTTTCATCGCGTCGAAGCTCGCCGCGCCGGCGGGGAAGAGGTAGGACAGCACGTCTGCCGCCGCGGCCGAGTACGTCGAGTGGCCGGACACGTACGACGGGAAGTTCGGCAGGCCGATCACCGTGCGGATCTCCGGGTCGAGCTGTGACGGACGCGGGTTGAAGTACGCGAACTTCGCGTCCCAGCATCCGACCGCGGCGTCGTGCAGGGCCATATTCAGCAGTGCAAACGTCCGGGCGACCCGCACCTCGCTGAAACCTGACTGCTGCACGTACGGCCACGCGATGAAGTTCCAGTGCCCGGGCGGCGTTGCCGTGCTGACACCGTCTGCCCAGTTGTAGACGATCGCGAGCTGCTCGCGCGTCAGATGCGTGACGGCGTCCTTCACTTCCGCCAGCTCCCGCGCCATCTGGCCGGACGACGTCGACGGCGGCGCGCCGGGCCGCTCCTTGAGGACGTCGTCGGGCGTCATCATCCACGCCTTCACCTTTCCGAAAAGCGGCAGCATCGGCGGCCGGGCCGGGATCTCCAGGCTTTGCCACGGCACTTCTCCGCGCGCGGCGGTTGCGGCCGAAAGCGCCGGAATTCCGGCCGGGCTGCCGGCCGCGCCCATGCCGTCGCCTTTGGCGCGTGCGATGAAGACCGGCGCGATCGCCTGGCCGAGCGCGAGGCCGGCGGCCAGATCGCTCGCGGACGCTTTGCCCGACAGGTACGCCGACATCTGCTGTTCGGCGGCCTTTGCGTTGATCTCATCCACCATCGTCGGGAAAAGCAGCTTCAGGATCTCGACGGTGACGCCCGCCACGACCGCGTCTTCCGACGGATACGCCGGCAGATCGTTTGTCGGAACCAGCGCCTTGATGCCGCGGTCGACCGCCGACGGCGACGGCCGGTTGTAGAGGTACTTGTAGTACCAGGCGACCTTCAGCGCTTCGTACTGCGCGACGGTGACGTAGCTGTACGCGCGCGACGCGTACGGCGGATTGCCGAACGGAAACATCGGATCGGCAAACGGGTTGTTGGCATCAGGCGCGGGGTACGTGCCGTCTGCGCGCGGCGCCGGCGGAAGATCCGCGCGCGCGACGAACTCGAGCAGCAGTTGATTCCAGGCCAGCACGCCGCCCTTGCTCCAGTACGTGATGGCCGTCCGCTGCCCGTCGGTGATCTGCGCCTGCGCGCTTCGAATGGCGGCGAGCTCGGTCTGGTAGGCGATGCTCGTGGTCGAAAGCGGGGCCGGCACGGAGAACTGCGTCGGCGACGACAGGACGATCATCTGCCACGAGCCGGCGCCGGGGTCGTTGTTCGCCGCGGCGGCAAGCGCAGGAGTCAGGGCGATCGTGAGTGCGAGCGCGAAGGTTTTCATCGAATGAGTCTCCGCTGGGCGGCGCGAGAGTAAAGGAATCCAAACGAGAACGTCGTCGACTGTCCGACGTTGCGGCCGTCGAGGACGTGAGCCACAGCAAACTGGAACGCGACGGCATTGATCTTCGGAATCGGGTACATCGCCATCGCGCCGATTTTCGAAAAATTCACACGGTTCGAGACAAACGGAGCGTCCTGCCGCCGGATGTCGCCGCCGCCCTGCGTCGTCTGCTGCGAGAACGTAACGTGGGTGTTCAGATCGTGCTTCAGATAGCCCACGGCCACGGTGTAGTCGGCGACGTTGGGCATCTCGACGCGATTAGTCAGGAAGAACTGGTTGTCGGTGAAGTAGTACGGCCGATCGAGCGTGACGTCCGCGCGGCGCGTGTACGACGTCGTGCCGGTGAGATACACGCCGGTGTCGGTCTGATAGTTCAGCGTCAGACGCGGTGAAATGCGCTGGCTTTGCGTCCCGATCGAGAGCGGCGCGAAGTCCGGCGTGTAGCTGCTCAGCGGAAACGATCCCGAGACCGCGACGATGGCGCGCAGTGCGCCGTACTTCGCCGACGACCGCTCGATGAAGGCGTATTTACCGCCAATCGTCATGTCCTGCATGCCGCCCTGTCCCTGCAGCACGCCCTGGCTCGGGCGCGTCCAGACGTACGGCACCATGCCGACGACCATCAGGCGATTGGTGAAGCCGTAGACGGCCGACAACGCGTTGCTCTGCGTGGTGATCGTGCCGATGTTGCCGTTGGTGCGCTTGAGCGTGCCTTCCCAGTACTGGTTCCAGGTGTCACGCGTGTAGATCTCGCCGGTCTGAAGGCTTCCCGCCGTCATCATGATGCCGTCGTCGATCGTCTGCGCGCGAAGAGGTACAGCGAGCGCCGAGAAAAGGAGAACGAACGAAAGAATTTTCATGGGAGTGACAGACAGTACGGTGACTGCGCGCGCGTCGCAATAACGCGAAACCATTACTGCTACAATCCGGCCCCGTGAACGGCCTGATGATGGATTTTCCGCTGACGCTGCCGGCAATCTTCCGGCACGCCGAGCGCGTGTTCCCACGGCGCGAGATCGTCACGCGACGGTCCGACAAGTCTCTTCATCGATACACCTTTGCGGACTGGGCCGCGCGCACGCGCCGCCTTGCGGGAGCTCTTCGGCAGCTTGGCGTCGCGCCCGGCGATCGCGTGGCCACACTTGGCTGGAATCATCACCAGCATCTCGAGGCGTACTTCGGCGTCTCGATGACCGGCGCGGTGCTGCACACGCTCAACCTGCGCCTCCATCCGGATGAGCTCGCGTTCATCGTCAACGACGCGGACGATCGCGTCGTGCTGGTCGACGAGACGCTGCTGCCACTCTGGGAAAAGATTGCGCCGCACACGCGCGTGCGTCACGTGGTCATCGTCGGAGCGACCGCCGGCGTGCCGGGCTTCATGAATTACGAAACGCTGCTGTCAGGCGCCGAGCCGTTCCGCGATGAACGGGATCTCGATGAGCGCGCGGCCGCGGCGATGTGTTACACGACCGGCACCACGGGGAAGCCGAAGGGCGTGCTGTATTCCCATCGCTCGCTGGTGCTCCACACATTTGCCGTCTGCATGCCGAGCGGCATGGGTCTGAGCGAAGCCGACGCCGTCCTGCCCGTGGTGCCGATGTTCCATGCCAACGCGTGGGGCCTGCCGTATGCGGCCGTCATGATGGGCGCGAAGCTCGTCATGCCCGGCCCGCACCTGGATGCCGCCAGCCTCGTCGATCTGTTTGTCCGAGAGCGCGTCACGTTCACTGCGGGCGTGCCGACAATCTGGATGGGCATTCTTCAACTGCTCGACGCCAACCCGGGCGCGTACGATCTCTCCGCGCTGCGCGCGATGTTCGTGGGCGGCGCGGCCGTGCCGCAGGCGCTGATCGAGTCGTTCGAAAAGCGGCACGGGCTGAAGATCGTGCACGCGTGGGGCATGACCGAGACGACCCCGCTCGGCACCGTCAGTCATCTGCCGTTCGATCTCGCCGGCGCCCCTGACGAAGCGAAATTCCAATTGCGGGCGAAGCAGGGACGTCCCGTCGCGTTCGTGGAAATCCGTGCTCGCAACGAAAACGGGCTCGTTCCCGCGGACGGCCAGACGATGGGCGAGCTGGAAGTGCGCGGGCCGTGGATCGCCTCCGGCTATTACAACCGCGACGATTTCGGCGATCGGTTCACCGACGATGGATGGTTCAGGACGGGCGATATCGTGACGATCGACGAGCGATCGTTCGTGACGATTCAGGATCGCGCGAAGGATCTGATCAAATCGGGCGGCGAGTGGATCAGCTCGATCGCGCTGGAGTCGGCGCTGATGGGCCATCCCGCCGTGGCGGAGGCGGCGGTCATCCCGATTGCGTCCGCGAAGTGGAGCGAGCGCCCCCTCGCGGCGGTCGTTCTGAAGCCGGGCGCATCGGCGTCGGCCGACGATCTGCGCGCCTTCCTCGCGCCGCACTTCCCGAAGTTCTGGCTCCCCGACGCGTTCGAGTTCGTCGACGCGATTCCGCGCACGTCCGCGGGGAAGTTCCAGAAGATGGCGCTCCGCGAACGGTTCAAAAACTATCAGGTCAACTGACGGGCCTCGTCGTAGAATCTGCGTCGCTTCGCAGCGGTCTTGTCCAATATCGAGAGAATTCGGTCGGCATAAAGTGTGCTGGTGACGACGATGTACAATCGGGCCGTGCTGGCCCGATGGAGGGATTACGGCATTATGCCCAGTCTGGAGGAGCGGGTCGCATATCTCGAGGGCCGCTTCGGAGAGCACACTCAGGCCACCGACGGATTGCGCGACGACCTGTCGGATCTCAGCGGCGAGATGAGTCGGTTCTTCGGTCAGGTCGACAAGCGTTTCGAACAGATCGACAGACGTTTCGACCACGTCGACAAGCGCTTCGAGCAGGTCGACAGACGCTTCGAGCAAATCGACGGCCGGATCGATTCAATGGATCGTAAGTTCGAGGCCAAGTTCGACCGTGTTGACGAACGGTTCATTGCCATGGACTCAAAGATCGACCGGCACTTCACCTGGCTGGCCGGACTGCAGATGGCGACGCTGCTGGCCGTTGTCGGCGCGGTGCTCGGCGCCTATTTCAAGTAGTTCCTCGCTATACTTCGTGCGTGACGTTCGCCCCTGAGTACATCACCAACGTACTCAACGAGAACTTCGAAGACGCCAAACAGCTGTTTCTCTCGCCGCTCATGGCGATCAACTACGCGCATCTGGTGATGCTGGCCGATCGCAGCATCGTGCCGGCCGCCGACGCGCGCGCGCTTCGCGAGGCGCTCGACTCGATCTCGCAGGACGATCTGCGCGATCTCAAATACGACGGCACGTGCGAGGATCTGTTCTTCTACGTCGAGCGCCTCATCGTCGAGAGGTGCGGAGACGAGATCGCCGGCCGCCTGCACACCGCGCGCAGCCGCAACGACATCGACATGACGATGTACAGGATGCGGCAGCGGGAGTTCATCCTCGGACTCATCGGCGCAAGCCTCGAGCTGCGGCGGTCGCTCATCGACGTCGCCGATCGCCATAAGACGACGATCTTCGCCGTCCACACGCACACACAGCGCGCGCAGCCGACGACCGTGGCGCACTACCTGATGGCCGTGGTGGAGCAGCTCGAGCGCGACGCCGAGAGGCTCAAGGCCGCGTACACGCGGACGAACTGCAGCCCGCTTGGAGCCTGCGCGATCACCGGCACCGGATTTCCGATCGATCGCCAGCTGACGTCGGACCTGCTCGGTTTTCTCGCGCCCACCGGCAACACGTACGGCAGCATCGCGACCGTCGACTACCTGCTCGAGAGCACGTCGGCGACGTCCGTGCTGCTGGCGGGTCTCGGGCGGTTCGTGCAGGACCTGCTGCTCTGGGGCACGGCCGAGTTCAACTACGTGCGTTTCGGCGACGGCTTCGTGCAGTCGAGCAGCATCATGCCGCAGAAGAGAAATCCGGTCGCCATCGAGCACGCGCGCGCCATCGGCAGCAAAGCGCTCGGCCAGGCGCAGGCGATTCTGACCGCCGTCCACAACACGCCCTTCGGCGACATCGTCGACACCGAGGACGACCTGCAACCGCTGGTCTTCTCGATGTTCCGCGACGCCACGCGGATGGTGAAGCTCGTCGCCGCGGCCATGGCGAGGGCGGAGTTCGATGCCGCGTCACTCGAAGCGCGCGCGGCCGATGGGTGGACGACGCTGACGGAATTGGCCGACACGCTTGTCCGCGATCGCGGGTTGCCGTTCAGGACGGCGCACCAGATCGCGGCGAAGCTCGTGGCCGCACGGCAGGCGGATCCTGCAGCGCCGCTGTCCATGCTCGTCGCCGACGCGTCGCGCGAGCTGCTCGGCTCGCCTATTGTCTGCTCGGAGGCGGCACTCGCCGAGATCCTGAGCCCGAAACACTTCGTCAGCGTCCGCCGCACCCTCGGCGGTCCGGCTCCCGAAGAAACGACGCGCGCCCTCACTGTGTCACGCCACGAGCTCGACACCGACGGCGCCTGGTGCCAGCGCACGACTGACGCGCTGACCGTGGCCGAACGCCGGCTCTCCGAGAGGAGCGGTGCACTCTAGGTTCCGGGTTCCGGGTTCCGGGTTCCGGGTTCCGAAGTTCCGGGTTCAAGGTTCCCGTTCGGGGTGCTTGGTTCCCTTGCCGACTCGACTACGCCAGGTTGCCTTACAGCTTTCGAGATACTTGGTGAGATTCACTGACGCGCCGATTGCACGATCGGCCAGCGTGAGGAGTTCCGCGTGCAGCGCCTTTGATAAGTAGCCGGACTCGAATCCCGCCCCAAGGTGATCTCTTGTTTCGTTCAGCGAGCCGAGGGCATTTCGCATGAACTTGCTGAAGTCTCCAGGCAGATAGCGGCCAAATCCCTCTGCGATATTTCTTGGCGCTGAGGCACTCGACTTCCGAATCTGCCGGCAATATTCGAGATCGTTCGAGACCGGCGGCTTCGCAGTAAATGCGTACACGCGCCGCTCGAACTCACGCGAGAACTGCCAGCACACGAGATCTTCAAATCGCCTCGCGACCATGCTCGAACGCAGAGCACGACCCATGCCGAACTCGGAACCTCGAACCCGGAACCTCGAACCCGGAACCCGGAACCTCGATATACTTCGTTCCCGTGTCCCGCACCTACGTCCGCGTGATCCTCCTCGAGACCGCGATCGTCATCGCCCTTGTGATCCTCGGGCGGCTCTTCTCCTAGATCCATGCGCGCCTTCGACTGGGCTGTCGTCATCGCGTACGTCGCATGGATCGTGTACGACGGACTGCGGCGGTCGAAAGGCACCGACAAGGTCGAAGGCTACTTCCTCGGCAACCGGACGCTGCCGTGGTGGGCCATCGGGCTTTCGGTGATGGCGACGCAGATGAGCGCGGTGACGCTCGTCGGCACGACCGGCCAGGCGTATCTCACCGGACTGCGCTTCATCCAGTTCTACTTCGGCCTGCCGCTCGCGATGATCATCCTGTCGGTGACCGCCGTGCCGTTCTTTCATCGCGCGAAGGTCTATACCGCGTACGAGTATCTCGAGCGCCGGTTCGACGTGCGCGTGCGATCGCTCGCGAGCTTTCTGTTTCTCATGGGCCGCGCGTTCTCGCTGGGCGTCACGCTCACCGCGCCGGCGGTGGTCATGTCCGCGATTCTCGGATGGCAGCTCCCGATCACCGTGCTCGTGATCTGCGTCCCGATGATTCTGTACACCAGCATCGGCGGCGTACAGGCCGTGGCGTGGACCGACGTGAAGCAGATGTTCGTCATCGTGGCGGGCATGCTGGCGGCCGTGGTCGTCCTGATTCTCGGGATCACGAGTCACGTCGGCATGGGCCAGGCGCTGCATCTGGCCGGCGCGACCGGGCGGCTGAACGCCGTCGACTTCAAATTCGATCCGCGCGAGACCTACACGTTCTGGTCGGGCATCGTCGGCGGGCTGTTCCTGATGCTCGCGTATTTCGGCTGCGACCAGAGCCAGGTGCAGCGGTATCTGACGGCGAAGTCGGAAGACGAGGCGCGCAGCTCGCTGATGATGAGCGCGTTCGTCAAGATTCCGCTCCAGCTGCTCGTGCTGACGATCGGCGTGCTGGTCTTCATCTTCTATCTGTTCCAGGCGCCGCCGATGCTCTTCAATCGCGCGTACGACGCGCGCGTCGCGGCCGGACCGAGAGCCGCCGAGTATCAGGCGCTCGAGCGGCAGTTCAATCAGGCGATCGCCGAACGGGAATCGGCAGCGCAGCAGGACAACCGCGGCGCGTTCCTCTCGGCGGATGATCGCGTGAAAGACATTCGCCAGCAGGCGGTCGCGATCGTCAAGGACACGACAGGCGACATGCGGTACGCCGACGTCAACTACGTCTTTCCGACGTTCATCACGACGCGGATGCCGATGGGCCTGATGGGGCTGCTGATTGCGGCGATCTTCGCCGCGGCGATGTCCGCGAGCGCGGGCGAGCTGAACGCGCTGGCGACGGCGACGATCATCGATTTCTACCGGCGCCACTTCGTGAAGGAGCACACCGACACGCACTACCTGCTGGTCTCGAGGCTCGCCACGATCGGCTGGGGCCTCTTCGCCTGCGTCGTCGCGATGTACGCGGCCAACCAGGGGTCGCTGATCGAAGTCGTGAACCGCTACGGATCGTTCTTCTACGGCTCGCTGCTCGGCGTCTTCATGCTCGCGATTCTCAGCAAACGCGCCACCGCGACCGGCGCGCTCGTGGGCCTGGTCGCCGGCATGGCCGTCGTGCTGGCGGTCGCGTTCTCGCCGTGGACCCGCGACATCGCCTTCCTCTGGCACAACCTCATCGGCGCGGTCGTCGTCGTCGTCGTCGGGCTTGCCGCGTCGCTGCTCAGTACTTCTTCCAGCTGAAGGACGTCAGCATGCTGGGTCCCGCCGTGAAGAACTCCTTCGACAGGTTGCGGTCGTAGTGGATCTGCGCGCCGTTGGCGGACACGGTGCTGGCGAGAATTGATCCGTAGAACGTCGAATTGCTCGCAGGGAACAGCGCCTTGGCGTTTGGCGCGTAGATGACCATCGCGTTGGACGCGCCGCCCGTCAGCTTGATTGTGCCGGTTCCCGCATACAGCACCTGAAACTTGGCGGGATCCAGCGAGGCATTGATCATGCTGCCGCCGCTGAAGTCGATGGGCGTCGACTGGTTCTGTCCGGCGATATTCAGAACGATCGGCCCGGAATCAACCACGATCGACGACTGACTGCCGACCGTGATGCTGTTGAAGTTGTAGTACCCGGCGGTCAGATGGAGCACGCCCTGCGTCGACACGCTGACATCGCCGAGAACCAGCGGGGCCGCCGCCGTCCCTCCGGTGAGCGTGATGTCCGGGCCGCTCGACGAGCACGATCCTGCTCCCGCACAGCCGCTGTTCTTTGTGAAGCTGATGCTGGTCGTCGGCGGCGTCGGGCTCGGCGCAACGGGCGCCGGCAAGGACACCGACTGGGGCAGCTGAACGACACCCGCCGTGACCGACACCTGGCCGTTCTCCGTCAGGGCGTTCACGTCGCCATCCTGGCAGTTGCCGACGCCGGTACGCGGCGTCGAGAGCGATCCGTCCACCGTGGCAGACCCCGACAGCGTGAGGTTGCCGTTCGTGCCGACGTTGCCGCCGTAAGACTGTGTCACGGGCACGCCGCCGACGAGCGTCATGCCGCTCGAATTGTAGCTGTCGATGACTTCGTTGCCGCCAAATGACAGAGCTCCGCATCCCGTGCCCATCGCGAATGCCGCAGCCGACAGCGCCGGCACGATCTGCCGCTCGAGTACCGACGTCACCTGCACGGACGCCGGATGGACTCCGGTGACAGTGCCGTCTCCGGCGATACGCCATGTCTGCACGACAGTGCTGACGCCGCCGTAACTGCTGATCGGAATCATCGAGATCAGCGTCGCCGTTGCCGTGTACTGCACGTTGGAGGGGCCGTCGAAGAGCGTTCCGTGAACCGCGTTGCTGAAGGCCGCCTGAACCGCGGCGACGGGATAGTTCGAGGCGACGTCCGGATTCGACGACAGGACGACCGGTTGATTGTTGTACGTCACCGGCGACACGGTGAGGTCGTAGTTCGCAAGCGGATCGCCGGCGTCACCGGGCAGCGTGTACGTGTTGAGCAGGTAGTTGGCGGCGCTGTGAACGCCGGATTCTGCTCCGTAACGAGCCTGCGTCATCAGCCGATAGCTGATGCTCGACGCTGTTTCCGTCTGCGCGAGAAACATCATCGAGGCTCCCAGTAGCGACAACGTCATCATCAGCAGCAGGCTGATGACCAGCGCGGTTCCGCGTTCTCCGTCTCGCACCTGAATCTCCTATGGCAGCAGGTTCTGGACCGTCAGCGGCATCGGCTGCACGCGGTTGAGCAGCGGCGGCGTGCTGCTCGCCAGTTCCCAGACGTTGAAGATATTGCGCGGCGAGACGTTCAAGAGCGCCTTTGTCTCGTTCTGGTACTGCTTCGTCACGGAGTCTTTCTGCTGCGTCCGGACCGTCAGGGTGATGGCCACGTCGATCACGTACGTCATGCCGAGCGTGACCTGCGTCTGATAGGTGAAACATGGAGCGTCGCCGGGATTCGCGGTGATGTTCCGCATCAGAATCATTGAGGGATCGGGCGGCGGCTTGGTGGCCGCGGTCCACGGCATCGCATTGCGGTAGAGATTTCCGCCGGCCGTGTCGCACATGTACTCGATGTAGACCATGTTGCCGTCTGAATTGATGTCGCCGAACAGCTTCAGCACGGCGCCCGTCGATCCATTCGCGCCGCCCGGCGGCACAATCCCGGCGGCAAAACCTCCCGTCACCGACACGGCTGCGCCAGCGGCATGCGCGTTCGTGAACACCGCGGAGATCTGGTTGTTCGCCGCGTTCACGCCCGTCAGCGAGACGGTCTCCTGGCTGATGTTCGTGTCGATGATCACTTTCTCGCCGACGAACATCGCCGCCGTGGGCGTGCCGCTGGCGGAGACGACGCCGACCGTTTGCGGGCCGGCGCCCACGTTGCCGGCGAGCGTGACGCCGACGAGCGGCGCGACTCTTCCCGCCTGGCCGACTTCCTGCTGCAGGAGTTCGGTGGCGCTGCGGACGGCGCTGTGCATCTCGGTGCGGTTCCAGATCGTCTGCTGCGAGTTCGTGACGCGCAGCATCGCCGACATGCCGACGCCGACGACAACCGTCATGACGGCCGTCGCCACCAGCAGCTCGAGAAGCGAGAAGCCCGCCTCGCCTCGACCGTTGTGCGCGGCTGTGGGGTTCATCAGAAAGGAAAGGTCTTGAGTGCGGCGACGTTCGAGGCCGGGAGCACCGTCTTTCCCATGCTCCAGACGACCGTGGCCATCACCATCACCAGCTTGAGGTTTGGCGCGGGATTCGTGATTTGCCAGACGCGCCTGTAGTACCAGTTCGCGGGCGGCAGCGCGCCGCCGCCGAGCAAGTTGCCGTTCATGTCGAGGTAATCGACGTAGCCGGCCACCGGTGCGCCGGCTACGGCGCCGCCGATGGCCAGTCCTGTACCGCCGGTGTTGGACGCCGGGAACACCGTGGTGTCGCTCGTGGTGTCGCCGTAGGCGAGTGCCAGGAGCTGTTCCATCTTGTCCTGCGCGTACTCGGTCGTCCGCGCTTCGAGGTGTCCCTGGTTCTCGGTTGTCGTCGTCGCGAGCATCGAGAGCGAGGCGAGGCCGGACATGGCCACAAGCAGAATGGCTGTGGCGACGACCGTCTCAATCAGCGTCACTCCCTGTTCATCGCCGAGTCTGGCGCGCAGTCGTCGCGTCATTTGTGAGCCCATGTAGGCGCCGCGCTCATCGGCGTGGTCCAGACCGAAATCAGCCCGGCGGCCGAAACGGTGACGGCGCCGACGCTCTTCCCGTCGGTGACGTACAGCGCGTCGTTGTTGGTCGGAGCGCCGGTGGCGTCGATTGGAACGCCGCGCGAGTTGAACACGACACATGCTGTCGCGCCAATCGGATTGCCCGCGTTGTCGAGACATGCCGGCGCCTGGCTGATCGCGGCCTGCGTGTCAGGCGGCGGCGTGCCGACCATGCCGAAGGCGAAGCCGTCGCCGCTGGACAGCGGCGTAAGACCGCTGGCTGCCACCCAGCCGGGCACGCCGGTCTTCTGCCACCATTCCACGCGATGAGTGCCGCCCGCGAGATCGACGAACAGCCGCGCCTGCGTGAAATTCGATGCGCCTCTGAGTTTCGCGACTGACAACGCCGACGACAGGTCGTGTGTGTCGTTGTTGGCCTTGAACGCGCCAATTTTAGGCACGACGATCGCCGCCAGCACGGTCATCACCGCCAGAACGACGACGAGTTCGAGAACGCTGTATCCCCGCGAGCCGGTCACGACACCTCAGGGAAGGCAAGTGCCGGGCCGCGATGCTGCGAATGCCAACGCGGCGATATCGTGTGCCTGGTGTGTGACTTACACGCCGACTGACAAGATTGATCGGCGCGCGTTCGCCCTCAGGATTGGAAATGAAATTCCGGATTTGTCGGAGAGGCGGCCGTGAGAGCTACTTCACGGCCGGCGCGGGACCGAACACGTCGTCGACGGTCATGATCTTTATCGGACCGAGATTCAGCGCGCGGATGCCGGGCTCAATCGCCGCGCGATCGCCGGCGATGACGACGGCGAACCTGCCAGGGAGGATGTACTTCTGCGCGACGCGCTGCACTTCGGCGGCGCTGACGGCTTCGATCTGCTGCACGTACGTCGAGAAATAATCGTCCGGCAGCCGGTACACGAGGGCCTGCTCGAGCCGTGTGGCGATGTCGCCGGTCGTTTCGAATCCAAGCGGATAGCGCAGTGACACGTAGTGCTTCGCGCGCGTCAGTTCGTCGGCGGGCACCGGCTGAAGGATGCCGTTCAGCTCGTTGAAGAACTCCTTGAGCGCGTCGGCGGTCTTGTCGGTCTGGATGCCCGCGGCGGCGACGAACGGCCCGGCGCCGAGCCGCATGTCGAACTGCGACTGCGCGCCGTACGTGTAGCCGTGCTTCTCGCGAAGGTTCAGATTGAGCCGCGACGAGAATGCGCCGCCAAGCACCGTGTTCATCACGGTGATCGGGAAGTAATCGGGCGTTGAGCGCGCGACGCCGACCCAGCCGATGCGCACCTGCGACTGCGGCGCGCCCGGTTTGTCGACGATGTACACCTGGCGGGCGGCCGGAACGGCCGGCGTCGTCATCGCGACGTGCTGCGGCGCGGCCGCGCCCTGCCACTTGCTGAAATTCGTTTCGAGCATCGGCACCGCGCGATCCGGCGTCACGTCGCCGACGACGATAATCGCGGCGTTCGATGGCTGATAGACCGAGCGATAGAACGCGCGGACATCGTCCACGGTGAACGCCTGGATCGTCTGGGCGCTGCCGGCGAGGGCCGTGCCGTAGCGGTGCGTCGTGCCGTAGAGGACGCGCGCGAACGTGAGCTGATTGATGGACGGGGGATCATCACGCGCCTGGATTACGTTCGTCAGCCGCTGCGCCTTCTGGCGATCGAGCTCGGCTTGCGGGAACGTCGGCCGCAGCGCGACGTCGGCCATGATCGGCAGCGCGTCGGCAAGCCGCGCGACGGGGACGAACAGCCGCACGGCCGATCCGTCGCTGCCGCTGTTGGTGACGAGATCGGCGCCGAGGAAGTCGACGGCGTCGGCAACCTCGAGCGCCGATCGCGAGCCCGCGCCCTCGGTGAGCATCGACGCGGTCAGGTTGGCGATCCCGTACTTGCCGGCCGGGTCGTCGCCCGTGCCGCTCAGCACGACGAGGTTGACGTGGATCACCGGCACGTCGTGGTGCTCGACGATCCACACGGGCAGGCCGTTCGAGAGCGCGCGTTTCTGAATCGCCGGAAGCTTCAGCGCCGGCGGCGGCCCTGACTGCGGAGGCCGGCTGCGATCCGGCGCCTGCGCGTTGACGATGGCCGTGACGGCGAGCGACGCGGCGATGAGAGCGAAGAGCAGGCGCTTCATTTACTTCGCTCCTTCCGGCAGCACGGTCAGCTCCACGCGTCGATCCCGCGGCAGGAACTTCACGGCCGCGGCCCGGACGTCGGATGGGGACATCGATCGGTAGCGACCGAGATCTTCGTTGAAGTAGTCGGGATCCCCGGTCGACGTGAAGTAGGCGTTGAGCTGATCGGCCTTGCCGCCGAAGCCGCCGATCTGCTCCATGCGCTTGAAAAACGACGCTTCGATCGTGTTGATTGATCGCTCGGTTTCATGCGCGTCGGGCGTCTGCGTCTGCAGCCTGACGATCTCTTCGTCGATCACCTTGAGGAGCTCGTCGACGGTATGCCCCGGCCGCGCGGTGGCTTGGATCAGGAAATACGACGACAGCGACTGCGACGCCTGGTAGGCCTGCACGTCCTGCGCGATCTGCATGTCGTAGACGAGGCGCTTGTAGAGCCGCGAGTTCTTGCCGCCCGCGAGCGCGTCGGCGACCATGTCCAGGGCCGCGTCGCCGGGCGCGAAGTGCGCCGGCGTGAGCCACGCGAGATAGAGGCGAGGCAACTGCACTTTGTCGGTGACGGTCTTCTTCGTCACGCCTGCGAGCGCGACGCCGGGCACCGTCATCGGCGTGACGGCCGCGCCGGCTTTGATGTCGCCGAACCATTTCTCGACGAGCTTCCGCGTCTCGACGGGGTTGAGATCGCCGGCGACGACCAGGCTCGCGTTGCTCGGCGCGTAGTACGTCTTGAAGAAGGCCACCACGTCGTCATAACTCGCCGCGGTGAGATCCGCCATGTACCCGATGACCGGCCAGTGGTACGGATGCCCGTCGGGATAGAGCAGCTCGCCGAGCAGCAGCTCGGCCTGACCGTACGGGCGGTTTTCGTAGCTCTGGCGCCGTTCGTTCTTCACGACGTCGCGCTGCGCGTCCACCGTTTTCGGCGTCATCGAGTCGAGCAGGTAGCCCATGCGATCCGACTCGAGGAACAGCGCGAGCTCGATCGCGTTCGACGGGACGTTGATCCAGTAGTTGGTGCGATCGTTTTCGGTCGACCCGTTGTTGGTGCCGCCGACGCCTTCGAGCCAGTCGTCGAACTCGCCGGGCTTCACGTGGCCCGAGCCCATGAACATCAGGTGCTCGAACAGGTGCGCGAAGCCGGTGCGGCCCGTTTTTTCGCGCGCGGAGCCGACGTGATACCACATGTTCGTGGAGACCAGCGGCACGGCGTGGTCCTCATGGAGGATGACCGTGAGGCCGTTTGCCAGCGTGAACTGCGTGTAGGGCAGCTCGATTTTCGACTGCGCGAACGCCGGCGTCGCGAGGGCCAGAGCCGCGGCTGTAAATAGGGTGGCGATCCTCATAAGGGGCGATTTTACTCCGCTACATAGTCAGTAAGGCCGCCATCAGCTCGATTCCGTCCCACAAATTCTGCAAGCGAAGATGCTCGTCAAAGCTGTGCTGGTTGTCGTCGTGGTTGGCAATGGGCAGGACGATGGTGGGCGCTCCGAGGTTCCGTTCGAAGATGTCGAGCGGAACGCCCGCCCCCATGTTCGGAATTTTCACCGCGTTGCCGCGCGCGCGTTCGACGACGCGGATGATCTCGCGCGAAATCGGCAGATCCATGGACGTCCGCACCGAGTTGTAGCCGCCGGGCCGGGCGGTCACGCGCGCCACTTTCGGGTGTGCCCTCCGCACCTCGGCGCCCGGTTCTGTGCTGACCACGAAAAATCCCTGTCTGCGGACGTGGTCGATGAGCCGCTCGACGATCGCGTCCTTGTCCATGCCTTTCACGAGACGGATGTCGAGCGCTGCCGTCGCCGACGAGGGAATGACGCCTGCGGCCTGGCTGCCGGTTCGCGCGCTGGCCAGCCCGCGGATATTCAGCGACGGCAGCGTGATGAGCTCCGCCAGCGTCTTTGGCGCGCCGTCGGTCGCGCCGAGCCAGAACTCGCGCATCAGGTCGGCGTCGGGCGTCGGAGCGTCGGCAATCGCGCGGCGTTCGGTTTCGCTGAGCGGCTGGATGCCGTCGTAGAAGCGATCGATCAGCACGCGGCCGCTGTCGTCCTTCATCGAGGCGAGCAGCCGCGCCAGCAGCATCGCGGGGTTGGGCGCCCAGTTCCCGTAGTGCCCGCTGTGCAGCTCGACGCGGGGTCCGTAGACCGTCACGTCAACGGCCGCGATGCCGCGGGCGCCGAAGACGATCGATTGCCGACGCGTCTGATGCAGCGGGCCGTCGCAGATGAGCCAGACATCCGCGGAGAGCGCCGCCCGGTTCGCGGCGAAGATCCGTTCGAGGTTCGTGGAGTTGGCTTCTTCCTCTCCTTCGAACGCGAATTTGATGTTCGAACGCGTCTTCAGGCCGGCCGCGCGGATCGCGTCGAGCGCGGTCATCATCGCGACGATCGGCGCCTTGTCGTCGCCGGCCGAACGTGCGTAGATTCTCGACTCCGGATCGAGTGGTATGCCGGCGGCGGGCACAGGAACCGGCCTGCCGCCGTTTTCAATGGCTCTGTCCCGGAGGGTGGGCGCAAACGGCGGCGACGCCCACTCCTTCGGATCCACCGGCTGGCCGTCGTAGTGCGCGTAGAAGGCAATCGTGCGCGTGGCGCCGGGCGTGCGGATTTCACCGAAGACGACCGGATTGGCGCCGGGAACCGTGAGCAGCGTGGCGGTGATGCCGCGCCGCTTCATCATCGCGATAATGGCGTCGGCGTTGCGCCGGATGTTGTCGCGATCGGCCGCGATGTTCGGAATCGACAGCAGCGCGAAGAAGTCGTCGACGATGGCGCGTTCGTGCTGCTGACGCCACTGCCGCGCCGCCGTGACCGCGGGGTCGGACTGCGCCTGCGCCACGGCCGGCAGGAGACTGACCAACAGCAGCAAGCGTTTCATACGCGGATTATATCGACCCGACTCCGCGAACCTTGCGAACCTTGCGAACCTTGCGAACCCCGCGAACCCCGCGAACCTATATAGAATGTGCCCATGTCACCTGAGAAGCCGCTGGTCGGAATCATCATGGGCAGCAAGTCGGACTGGGACGCGATGAAGGCGGCCGGAGAAATGCTGGCGAAGTTCGGCGTGGAGCACGAGAGCCGCGTCATGTCGGCCCATCGCACGCCGGGAATCGTCGCCGAATACGCGGCCGGCGCGATTGCCCGGGGGCTGGAAATCATCATCGCCGGCGCCGGCGGCGCGGCGCATCTGGCCGGCGTGGTCGCCGCGCACACGGTCATCCCCGTGATTGGCGTCCCGATGCAGAGCGCGGCGCTCCAGGGACTCGATTCGCTGCTGTCGACCGTGCAGATGCCGAAGGGGATTCCCGTCGCGACCGTGGCAATCGGATCGCCGGGCGCGGCGAACGCGGGCCTGCTCGCGGTCGCGATTCTCGCGACGTCGCGTCCCGAGCTGCGCGCGAAGCTGCTGGCGTATAGAGAAGAGATGGCCGCCGAGGTCAAGAAGCAGACGCTATGAGCATCAACGTAAACGGGAAGCCGTGGACGGTCGCCGCCGCGCCGGACACGCCGTTGCTGTACGTGTTGTCGAACGAGCTTCGGCTTCAGGGGCCGCGATTCGGCTGCGGACTCGCGCAGTGCGGCTCCTGCTCGGTGCTCGTTGACGGCGTTGAGCGGCGCTCCTGCGTGACGCCGGTTTCGGCGGTCGAAGGCAAGTCGGTCACGACGCTCGAGGGCCTGCCGATGTGGTACGCGGTGATGAAACGGCTCGAGCGTGTCCCGGAGCTGCATCCGGTGCAGCAGGCCATGCTCGACGAGCAGGCCGCGCAGTGCGGCTACTGCTACAACGGCATGATCGTGAAGGCGGCCGAGCTGCTCTCGAAAAATCCGCGGCCGGATGACGCGCAGATCCGGCGGGCGATGAACGGCCATCTGTGCCGCTGCGGCACGTACCCGCGCATCATCAGCGCAGTGCGGCGCGCATCCGAGATGATGGCGGTGACCCGATGAGCGGTCTTCCGCGGCGCGAGTTCCTGAAGGCCGGCGGCGCGCTGATCATCGGTTTCGGTCTGCGCGATGTGCTGCTGGCGCAGACGCGCGGATCGGTGGCGGGGCCGCCCGATGCGACGCAGATCGATACGTGGCTCGCCATCCATGCGGACAACACGGCGACTGTCTACGTGGGATTTGCCGAACTGGGCCAGGGCGGGTCGACCGCGCTGCTGCAGATCGCGGCTGACGAACTCGACCTGGGCATGGATCAGGTGAGCTCGGTCCGCCTCGACACCAACGTGACGCCGAACCAGGGCGGCACGTATTCGAGCGCGTCAATCGCGCGCGGCGGACCGCAGGTCCGGACGGCCGCCGCCGAGGCACGGCTCGCTCTCCTCAACATGGCGTCGAAGAGGTTGAATGCGGCGGTCGACGGCCTCACGGTGTCGAAGGGCGTCGTCTCTACGAGAGACGGCTCGACGCGCGTCAGCTACGGCGATCTGGTGGGCGACAGGATGTTCAACCTGCCCTTCACCGGATCGGCGCCGGTGAAGAAGCCTGCCGAGTACAAAATCGTGGCGACGCCTGTCGCGCGCCGCGATCTGCCCGACAAGGTCCGCGGCACGCACGTGTACATGCAGCACGTCCGCGTGCCCGACATGCTGCACGGCCGCATCGTCCGGCCGCGCGGACAGCGCGCGTACGGCGTGGGAGCCAGGGTGCTCAGCGTCAACGAAGCCTCTCTTCGCGGCATTCCGGGAGCGCGGCTCCTGCGCAGAGGCGATTTTCTGGGCGTGGTCGCCGGGAACGAGTGGGACGCGATTCGCGCCGCACGGCAGCTCGCCGTCACCTGGGAGGGCACGTCAGCGTTGCCGGGCAGCGAGAAGGTTCACGAACGGATGCGCTCGACGAAGACGCCGGAAGAAGTCGTCGTGCAGCGCGGCGACGTCGGGGCGGCGCTCGCCTCGGCGGCGCACGTGGTGTCGCAGACGTCGCATGCGCCGTATCAGGCGCACGCGCCGTTCGGCCCGAACTGCGCGGTGGCCGATGTCAAAGCGGATTCAGCGCTCGTCATGTGCTCGACACAGGACGTGTATGCGACGCGCCGCACGCTGGCCGCGCTGCTCAAGCTTCCCGTCGAGAAAGTCCGCGTCCAGTACTACGAAGGCTCGGGCACCTACGGCCACAGCGCCTACGACGATGTGGCGCAGGCGGCGGCGTTTCTTTCGCAGGAAGCCGGAAAGCCCGTGCGCGTGCAGTTCATGCGCTGGGACGAGCACGGCTGGGACAATTACGGTCCGGCGCACGTCGGCGAAGTGCGCGTCGCTGCGGACGGCAGCGGCAAGCTGACGGCCTACGAATATCACGGCTGGCAGCACAGCTGGAGCGGCACCGAAGCATCCGCGCAACTGGCCGGCGAGCGCCCGGTCGAGTTCCTCGCAGGTCCGGTGCAAGGGGTCCAGGGCGTGAATCGCCTGACGTGCGGCGGCCAGTATCAGATTCCCAACCTGCGCCTGGTGAATCACAAACTGCCGGTGGTCGAGTATCTCAAAGCCGGATGGCTGCGCTCGCCGCTGGATCTCTCGTTTGCGTTCACCTCGGAGCAGGCGATCGACCAGCTCGCGCATCTGCTCGACATCGATCCGTACGAGTTCCGGCGGCGCAATATCGCCGACGGGCGCTGGCTGGGCGTGCTCGATGCCGCAGCGAACGCCGCGCGCTGGACGCCGCGTCGCGCGGCCGCAAAGCGCAATGGCGGCAAGATCGTCGCGGGCCGCGGCATCGGTCTCGGGACGCATTTGCAATCGTGGGGCGGCGCGGTGGCCGATATCGAGGTGAACACGGAAACGGGGAAAGTGGTCGCGACGCATCTGTACGGCGCCATCGATGCCGGCCTCGTCGTCAATCCCGCCATTGTCGAGAGCCAGATCTGCGGACAGCTCGTGCAGACCGCCAGCCGCATGTTCCACGAGGAGGTGACGTTCGACACCAGCGGCGTCACCAGCCTCGACTGGTCCACCTATCCGATTCTTCGGTTTGACGAGTGTCCCGAGGTGACGCCGATCGTCGTGCAGCAGCTGAACGAGCGCTGCCTCGGCGCGGGCGAGGAAGTGATGGCCGCCGCCGCCGGAGCGATCGCCAACGCGTTCTTCGACGCCACCGGCGTGCGCATGGAGGAGTTTCCGCTGACGCCGAAGCGTGTGCTGTCGGCGCTCAAGCGGGCATAGGAGGTCGCCGTGAGATTTACGTCGCGATTCGCCGTCGGTTTCCTCGCGCTGATGCTGAGCCTGTCGAGCGTGCCTCTGTCCGCGCAAATGCAGCTCTCGGGCGTATGGAACCCGATGCGGACGCATGAAGACGAGCAGGACCGCGGCCCCGGGCCCGATCTCGGCGACTACACGGGCATCCCCATCAACGACGCCGCGCGCCTGTTCGCCGAAAGCTGGGACGCCTCCCGCCTGACGCTGCAGGAGCACCAGTGCCGCGTGCACGTCGCGCCCTACATCTACCACGGCCCCCTGCGGCTGCGGATCTGGGAAGAGAAGGATCCCGAAACGCAGCAGGTGATCGCGATCAAGAACTACATCAGCACGTACGAGCAGGAGCGGACGATCTGGATGGACGGCCGTCCGCATCCGTCAGCGTTCGCGCCTCACACGTTCATGGGTTTCTCGACCGGCGTGTGGGAAGGCGACGTGCTCACGGTGATCACGACGCACCTCAAGCAGGGCTGGCTCCGCCGCAACGGCGTCCCCGAAAGCGATCAGACGACGGTGGTCGAGCATTTCGTCCGGCACGGCAACTACTTCACGCATGTCGCCATCATCTCGGATCCGGTGTATCTCGCCGAGCCGATGATTCGCTCGACCGACTTCCAGATCGCCGTCGAGGACAACGGCCCGTGGCTGTGGCCGTGCGAGTACGTCGAGGAGATCGCGGGCAAGTCCAGGTCTGCCGTGCCGCATCATCTGCCGGGCGAGAATCCGTTCATCAAGGAGTACCTCGCCGCGACGCACGTGCCGGCGACCTCAGCCGGCGGCGGGCCCGAGACGATCTATCCCGACTACCAGGCGCAGCTGAAAGGGAACCGCACGCCGGCGGCGAGCACAGCCGCGAGCGCGCGCGTGAGCCAGGCGCCTGATCCGGACACGGGCGAGATCCAGCTGCTGAAGGTCCAGGGCGGCGTGCATCTGCTGGCCGGTGCCGGCGGCAACGTCGTCGTGCAGGTGGGAGCGTCGGGCTCGCTCCTGGTTGACAGCAAGTCGGCGGCCGTCACCAACGGGATTCTGGACCAGGTCAAGCGCATCGCCGTGTCGCCGAAGCCGGTGCGTTATCTCCTGAACACCAGCGCGGACGCCGACCACATCGGCGGCAACCAGAACCTCGCCGCCGCGCTGGGATCCGCCGCCGCGTGGGAGATCATCAACACGCCGGGCGCCACGAATCAGGCCGTCCAGATCATCGCGCACGACAACGTGCTCAAGCACATGACGAAGATGCCGGTCAGCGCGTGGCCGACCGAGACGTTTGTCGGCCGCGAGAAGGAGTTCTTCTTCAACGGCGAGCCGGTGTTCATGTATCACGTGCCGGCCGCGCACTCCGACAGCGACAGCATCGTCTTCTTCCGGCGTTCGGACGTCATCGCGACCGGCGACATCTACCGCACCGACAGCTATCCCGTCATCGATCTCGAGAACGGCGGCAGCGTCCAGGGCGTCATCGAGGCGCTCAACCTCGTGCTCGATCTCGCCGTACCCGCGCATCACGAGGAAGGCGGCACGTTCATCGTGCCGGGCCATGGCCGCATCTCCGACGAGTTCGACGTGCTCGAGTACCGCGACATGGTCACGATCGTCCGCGACCGCGTGCAGGCGGCCATCAGGAAGGGGATGACGCTCGACCAGGTGAAAGCCGCGCGCCTGACGCGCGACTACGATCCGCGGTACGGCGCGACGACTGGCGCGTGGACGACCGACCGGTTTGTCGAGGCGGTGTATCGAAGCCTGAAGCGCTCGTAGCGTCCGCCTTCAGCCGGACGTCCGCCTGAAGGCGGACGCTACTTCGCCGGCGCGCCCGTGTCCGACGATCCAAGAAACAACGTCTTGCCGTCCGGCAGCGTCACGTCCCGGCCGTTGGCGCGGCGCGCGCCGTCCTTCGCCTGATACCCGTCGATGACGATCTCGGTGCCGGGCTGCAGCGACTCTTTCGTGAATCCGCGGCGCAGCAGCGTGTTCGGCGTGCCGGCTTCGATCATCCATTCCTCAACCGTGCCGTCGTCTTTCTTCACGTCCACGTAGATCCAGGCGTGGGGATTCACCCACAGCATCTTTGTCACGGTGCCGTGAAACTTCACGGGCTTGGTCGCATCGAACTCCGCGGCAAACGCGTGATGCGCGGCGGCCGGTGAGGCGGACGGTATGCGGGAGTCTGTGCGACAGCGAGCGAAGCGCTCAGCGCTGCGGCCGCTCCGAGAGAAAGCAAGACGAGCCGGCGCCGGGCACGCATGTCGCCTCCCTTGTCCGCCGAAGCCCCTGGCGAAGGCGGAGCTGGCTGAGAGTTGTATTACGCCGGCTGCGCTACGTCAACCCGTAGCATCCGGCGTAGCGTCCGGCGTAGCGTCCGGCTTTAGCCGGACGTCCGTCTGAAGGCGGACGCTGCGATCGGTGTGCCGGGATCGATCGCGAGCCAGATGACCGCGCCCGCCGCGTAGACAACCGCCG